>Ga0310122_10000217_pt1 | contig 36861 bp, 28 predicted proteins | sample CB6_Bottom_1051__FD_203503 | JGI IMG/M metagenome (GOLD analysis project Ga0310122, IMG submission 203503) | Marine microbial communities from Western Arctic Ocean, Canada - CB6_Bottom_1051 | ecosystem: Environmental > Aquatic > Marine > Oceanic | place: Canada: Western Arctic Ocean | collected...
TGGTAGAGCGCAACCTTGCCAAGGTTGAGGTCATCGGTTCGAACCCGATGTATCGCTCCAATTTCTTTCTTAGGATTGATGTTGGGAATATAGAGTCATTAACTTAAATAATGCATCCGGACGCGGGATGGAGCAGTTTGGTAGCTCGTCGGGCTCATAACCCGAAGGTCGTCGGTTCAAATCCGGCTCCCGCAACCACATTACAGCTAAACGTTGATAGCTTCTTTGCAGTAAGAACTTAGTTTCTAGCAGACAAGTTTAACGGTTAACTAAGCGATACTAGCTCAGCTGGTAGAGCGCAACCTTGCCAAGGTTGAGGTCATCGGTTCGAACCCGATGTATCGCTCCAATTTCTTTCTTAGGATTGATGTTGGGAAATAGACTCATTGACTTAAACAATGCATCCGGACGCGGGATGGAGCAGTTTGGTAGCTCGTCGGGCTCATAACCCGAAGGTCGTCGGTTCAAATCCGGCTCCCGCAACCACATTACAGTTACACGTTGTACACTGCCTTTCAGTAAGCGCTTAGCTTCTTAGCAGACAGTATTAACGGTTAACTAATGCGATACTAGCTCAGTTGGTAGAGCGCAACCTTGCCAAGGTTGAGGTCATCGGTTCGAACCCGATGTATCGCTCCAAATTCAGTTCTTAGAAGTCATCTCCTAGAGAAAGTACTCAGAATGAAAATGGTTTAGTCTCATTGTCTTAAACGGTAATGATGCGAAAAGAGAAACATCCGGACGCGGGATGGAGCAGTTTGGTAGCTCGTCGGGCTCATAACCCGAAGGTCGTCGGTTCAAATCCGGCTCCCGCAACCACATTACAGCTAAACGTTGATAGCTTCTTTGCAGTAAGAACTTAGTTTCTAGCAGACAAGTTTAACGGTTAACTAAGCGATACTAGCTCAGCTGGTAGAGCGCAACCTTGCCAAGGTTGAGGTCATCGGTTCGAACCCGATGTATCGCTCCAATTTCTTTCTTAGGATTGATGTTGGGAATATAGAGTCATTAACTCAAATAATGCATCCGGACGCGGGATGGAGCAGTTTGGTAGCTCGTCGGGCTCATAACCCGAAGGTCGTCGGTTCAAATCCGGCTCCCGCAACCACATTACAGTTAAGCGCTATCTGTTGCCCAAGGCAGTAAGAGCAGCGATTAACTAATGCGATACTAGCTCAGTTGGTAGAGCGCAACCTTGCCAAGGTTGAGGTCATCGGTTCGAACCCGATGTATCGCTCCAATTTAAGCCTCATTGTCTTAAACAATGCATCCGGACGCGGGATGGAGCAGTTTGGTAGCTCGTCGGGCTCATAACCCGAAGGTCGTCGGTTCAAATCCGGCTCCCGCAACCACATTACAGTTACACGTTGGTCACTGCCTTTCAGTAAGCGCTTAGCTTCTTAGCAGACAGTATTAACGGTTAACTAATGCGATACTAGCTCAGTTGGTAGAGCGCAACCTTGCCAAGGTTGAGGTCATCGGTTCGAACCCGATGTATCGCTCCAGCTTTCTTCTAAAAAGCTATTAAGATTCTTTAAGCCACCGTGTTTTTCTTTAGATCACAGAGTTTAAAGGCGACCTTAAAGGTCACGCTCTTTCTTTAATGCTGCGAAGCATAATCCCCCCAAAAAGCAAATAATCCTCCATCATGGTGGATATTTTTTTGTCTTAAATTTTTCTTAGCAACTGGAATGCTAGTAAACATCAGGTCTCTGAAGCAGATGCTTGAGGTTTTTCACATCTATAAACAGACTTATCCACAAAATGTTAGGTGTGGATAACTTGGTTGATAAAGTTATTTCAGACTTAATTCTTTACATATCCCCAAAAGATCTTTCTTGTTTTCAATATATTAGCTGAATTGTGTCGATCGTAACTTGTTGTTTTTTATCAGTTTGAGTGTTTATCTTGAATTTGATAAAAGATCGTTAACTTGTTGTTTTTTGATCTTAATCATTTATCGGTACTGTGTTTAACTTTGTGAGAGTGTCGGAAGTTTACGAGAGTTCTGAATTTTTTCCACATTGCTAAAATTGAGAACAAGGTCAAACATTGTTCTAAAATTATGTGCAACGGGTTGTCTTAAATGTTGGACTATTTAGGTAGGTTAGCTAGCCAATCGTTGATGCCTAAAGGGCTAGGCGTCTCTTGGCAGTCCTTTTTCAACAATACGTATCAGTCTGTGCTTTTTGGTGGAGATTTTACTGCTACTTCTTTGCACACAGCTATTTTTCTGCGTAGAGCTATCTTCTTGCACGCCGCTAGCGTTGGGTAACTGTTGTAGTTGTTTATTCAAAGCCCACTCAATATGCACATCTAGCATTTCGTTTTTGCCTTGATGAGATTCTAGTGTTTCAACAATGCGTTGTTGAAATGGCGCATTGCCCATAGCAACAAAGATATTGCGTAACCACTGGGTGTGGCCGATACGTCTTATTGCTGAGCCTTCCATTTTCTTTAGGAAGGTGGCTTCGTCCCAACTTGAAAGTGAAACCAGATCGGCTTCTTGGAAATCTTCTCTACGATGAAAGTCTGTTTGCTCTGTGAGTTCGGCATGACGGTTCCACGGGCACACTAACTGACAGTCATCACAACCATAAATACGATTACCAATGGCGTCTCTAAATTCTTCCGGGATCACACCATCGTATTCAATGGTTAAGTATGAGATACATTTTCGAGCATCCACTACGCCATCAGCAATAATGGCACCCGTTGGGCAAGAAGTGATACATGCGGTGCATTTTCCGCACTCATCAACACTGGGTTCATCAACAGGAAGCGGGATATTAACCAGCAGTTCTCCTAGAAAGAACCAAGAACCCGCGTCTTTATCAAGAATTAACGAGTGTTTACCTGTCCAACCCAGCCCCGCTTTTTGAGCGAGCGGTCTTTCCAAAATAGGCGCTGAATCCACGAAAGGACGTGAGTCTAAACCTTCGACCTCTTTTTCGATCCTTTGTCCCAGCTTTTTCAACTGGTTACGGAACAATTTGTGATAATCGCGGCCTAAAGAATAACGGCTGATATAGCCTTGAGTGGTATCGCTTAGGTTAGAGGCAAACTGAGCTTCTGGTGGTAGGTAGTTCATTCGGGCGCTGATCACTCGAATGGTGCCTGGATGAAGTTCATCAGGACGTGCGCGCATCATTCCATGTCGAGCCATCCAATCCATTTCGCCGTGGTTGCCAGCATCTAGCCATGCTTGAAGAGGGGCTTCGTGTTCACTTAAATCAACATCGCAGATGCCAACTTTTTGAAAGCCGAGCTCTTTTCCCCAGATTTTAATTTTTTCAGCAAGATGGTCTAGATTCATGGCTTCATTCTTAATTCTTATTTTCTCTGTTTTACAATTAGAGATAAGGCTAATTAAAATTAGGTTCGGCAAAAATGGGGGCGGATCTTAACGGATCTTAGTGATATTGACCAGAACTGACGTGTTTTGATCAGTATTTTTCATAGAACTTACACTTGAGTGCTTGTCTACTAAAAGCATCACGGTTTACTATTCTTGTTCTTTTGATTTTTATATAGTCAACGATCGATTTTTAGAGAACGTATTCATGAGCACGAAACAATTTACTTTGAAAGATGAACAAGCAACGATTCAATTAGGGACGGAGCTTTCTAATCTTTGCTCACAGCAGACGACTATTTATCTGCATGGTGATCTTGGCGCAGGTAAAACGACCTTCAGTCGTGGCTTTGTAAAAGCACTTGGCCATCAAGGAAATGTAAAGAGCCCAACGTATACTCTAGTTGAACCTTATCAACTTGCCGATTGGCAGGTATATCACTTCGATCTTTATCGCTTAGCCGATCCTGAAGAATTGGAGTTCATGGGGATTCGTGATTACTTCACACCAGATGCTATCTGTTTGGTTGAATGGCCTGAGAAAGGCTATGGGATGCTACCAGAAGCCGATTTGGACATTGATATTCGTTACCAAGACGATCACCGTATTGTTTCTTTAACCGCTAATAGTGAATACGGACAGCGCTTACTTAGTCAGTTGGAGTTATGTTGATTTCTAGACGCCTTATTTCAGCAGTAGCCATGATGGCTGCTGTTTTTTCTATACTGTTTTCTTCACTTGTTTCTGCAAACTCACTGAAAAGTTTAAGGGTTTGGCCTTCTCCAGAAGAAACTCGTGTGGTTATCGACTTAAAATCAGAAGCGGACTTTAGCTATTTCACCTTGAGTAGCCCGAGTCGTTTAGTGGTCGATTTAAAACATACCAACCTTGCAACTAAGTTACCGGTCGTGGTGAAAGATAGCCCCGTTCTATCTAAGATTCGTAAGAGTTCACCGCCAGACAAAAATACCTATCGCTTGGTTTTTGAGTTGAAGAAATCCTCTACAGCAGAGTTGTTTAAACTCAGCCCGACTCCTGGTGGTCAGTACGGACATCGTCTGGTGATCGATCTACCTCATGGTGCGGCAAGCAAGGGGGCTACGACGTCGAAGCCGAGTAAACCAACGGTGAGCAAAAATATTAATCAGGTTAAACGTCAGAAAGACATTCTGATCGTGATTGACCCTGGTCACGGTGGTGAGGATCCAGGCTCTATTGGTCCAAGTCGTAAGTATGAAAAGAATGCGACTCTGAGTATTTCTCGTAAGCTTGCTGCACAGTTGAATGCGGTTCCTGGGATCAAAACTCGCATGACCCGTAACGCCGACTACTTTGTAAACCTTAACCGACGTGTCGCGATTGCTCGTGAAAACGAAGCTCATCTGTTTATCTCTATTCATGCGGACGCTTTTACGACCCCTCAACCAAGAGGTGGTTCGGTGTTTGTGTTGAATACTCGACGCGCAAATACCGAGATCTCTCGATGGATCGAGAACAAAGAGAAGCAGTCTGAATTACTCGGTGGTAGCGGTGCGGCTTTCACTGGCAATATTGATGATAAGAACGTAAACCAAACTCTGCTTGATTTGCAGTTCAGCCACTCACAGAAAGAGGGCTATAAGCTTGCAACAACCATCCTGTCTGAGATGGGTAAGGTTGCTAAGCTTCATAACAGTAAACCAATCAATACCAGTTTGGCGGTATTGCGTTCACCACAGATACCATCGGTCTTGGTCGAGACGGGCTTTATTTCGAATCCGACGGAAGAGAAGCTGCTTTTCCAACGTTCGCACCAAGATAAATTGGCACGAGCAGTGACCAAAGCGGTCGTTAAGTATTTGAAGGCTAACCCACCTGAAGGGATTATCTTGTCTAACGCAACGTCGTCAACGGGTAGCGTGAGCCAACATAAAGTGTCTCGTGGTGAGTCTTTATCGGTGATTGCGAGTAAATATGGCACCTCGACACAGACGTTGATGAAATTCAACAATCTGAAATCGAGCAGCCTAGCGATCGGCCAAGTGCTTAAGATCCCAAGCAGTGCTTCAGGCTCATCATCAAGCAGCGCAGTGAAAACTAAGACCATCACTCACACGGTTAAGTCTGGAGAGTACTTAGGCAAGATAGCCAGCCGTTACAAAGTACGGGTGGCAGATATCAAACGTGAGAACCGCTTGAAATCTGAAACCGTTAGAGTAGGCCAGAAGCTACGTATTACGGTTGAAGTGAAAGATGTCCCTCTGCGTAAACATAAAGTCGCAAGAGGTGATTACCTTGGCAAGATTGCTTCTAAGTACGGCGTGAGTGTTAACAGTATTCGCCAAGCGAATAAGCTACGATCTGACAGCCTAGCGGTGGGGCAGGTGTTGATTATTCCGCACAAATAAGCTTTTTAACGCAGACATGTTTCCATCAATGGCAGTAAGGCTATAAATATGACGATCAAAATACTGCCAGCTCGGTTAGCTAACCAAATCGCAGCGGGTGAAGTGGTAGAAAGACCAGCTTCTGTTGTGAAAGAGTTGGTTGAGAACAGTTTGGATTCAGGTGCCACACGTATCGATATTGATATCGAGAAAGGTGGCGCTAAGATGATCCGCGTTCGTGACAACGGCAAGGGCATCGTTAAAGATGAGCTTGCGTTGGCGCTGAGCCGTCATGCTACCTCTAAGATTCATACCCTTGATGACCTTGAGGCGATCGTCAGCCTTGGTTTCCGTGGTGAGGCGCTCGCGAGTATCAGCTCTGTTGCGCGCTTAACCATGACTTCACGCCCTGCTACTCAAGATCAAGCTTGGGCAGCACACAGTGAGGGCCGTGACATGCAGGTGAAACTGCAGCCTGCAGCGCATCCCATTGGTACCTCGGTTGAGGTGTTGGACCTGTTCTTCAATACGCCAGCACGCCGCAAGTTCTTACGCACCGAGAAAACCGAGTTCACGCATATCGATGAGCTGCTTAAACGCATCGCATTGAGTCGCTTTGATGTGACGATCAACCTTCGCCATAACGGTAAAATGATTCGTCAGTACCGCGCTGCCAAAACGCAAGTTCAAGCAGAAAAGCGAATCGCTGCGGTATGTGGCAATCCTTTTGTTCGTCATATGCTTAAGATCGAACTTGAGCATCAAGGCCTAAAACTTCATGGCTGGATCACCACGCCAGAAGGAGCAAGACAACAAAGCGATCTGCAATACTGCTATGTGAATGGTCGTATGATGCGTGACAAGCTGATCAACCATGCGATTCGTCAAAGCTACGAAACCAGCCTACGCCCAGACCAATTTGCGACGTATGTGTTGTTCATTGAGCTAGACCCACATCAGGTGGACGTGAATGTTCACCCTGCCAAACACGAAGTGCGCTTCCATCAAGCTCGTCTTGTGCATGACTTTATTTATCAAGCACTGAGTGATGGACTAGCCCAAAGTAAACAAATTGATGCAGCCCCGATCAAGCAGTCTGCGTTTCATCAGTCAGAAGTGATTCATCATCAGCAAGATAGCTCGAACTCTGGTATCGGTGAAGTGGCCAGTTTCTCAGAGCCTGAAAGCACAATGCCTAGCCGTCCGGATCAAACCCAAGTATCTGATAGTGAGCGACATGCTATTGAGCAAACGCCAGCCTACCCGAGAAAAGCAGAGTCTGAGCGCGCTTATGATCAACCTCAACACAGCGTTAATGATGGTGGGCAACATTATGGCTCAACAGCCAACCGAGGTTCATCGTCTAGCAGGGGCTCTTCAACCAACTTAGATTCGTCTACTAACATTAGTTCAGCTAACACAGGCTCGTCGGCTCGCGAAACCAGTTTTACCGGGTCTCCTCGTCAAGAGTGGATCGAGTCTCGACCTGAACCTAAAAAAGAAAAAGAGCCAAACCAGCATCACGGTGACCCCGCGCCCTCTAAGCGAGAAGTGAAAGCCTATAAAGAGCTTCTGAAAACGCCAAATTATGATGATCAAGTTGTAGTTCCATCATCTCCTCAAGAGCATGGGGCACCAGTAGAAACCAGAGACAACATAGAAAATATAGAAAATAAAGGAAATATAGAAGCTAAGTCTGCTCAACAGAACCTGGTTCATTCAAAACCAAGGGCTCCTGTGACAGACTTGGGCAAAGCCGTCTCGATAGTGGAACGCCAATATTTGGTAATGGGCAATAAGAACGGCAGCGTATTGGTGTCTCTAGCCAAAGCGGAATTGCTACGTGTGATTGGCCAACTTGATACTCGAGAAGGGGCGTTAAAAAGCCAACCGCTATTGGTGCCTTTATCGATTAAGCTTGGTAGTGAACTTGTCGAGGTTGCTAAGGCGTTGAGCCAAACACTGGCGTTATTGGGGATTGAGCTTAAGGCGCGAAACAGTGAAGCGGTAATGGTGATGGGCGTGCCTTCTCCTTTGAGGCAGCAAAACTTACAAATTTTGATCCCAGATCTGTTATCTTACGCGGCTTCATTAAACGCTCAGATTGTCGATAATCACGCTGCTACTGTTTTTAACGCAGATAATGGTTCTAACGCTGCTAATGTTTTTAACGATATGTTGCCATCATTGGTCAACTGGATCGGGATTCAAACGGCACAAGTAAAAAGCGACTACACTTTATCTGAAGCGGTTCAACTAGTTGGGGAACTTGAACAGCTTTGGCATGGTCTACTTCCATTAGATGATCCAGAGTTTGTAAATCCTATCGACTTTTCAGCGACCATAGCCGCGTTTACGGTTTAACTTTTTCGCGATGGCATTTATCTTTGCAACTGAATGTATCGCGATACGAAGCCCTTTTTTATAAAGCGCTCTAACAGAGAAACAAATACAAAATATCATGACTGAAAAATTACCTTTAGCGTTGTTTTTAATGGGCCCTACGGCATCAGGAAAAACAGATTTAGCTATCCGCTTACGTCAGAAGTACCCAGTAGAGATCATCAGTGTCGACTCAGCATTGATCTACAAAGACATGGATATCGGCACCGCTAAACCGGATGCAGGAGAGCTCGCGCTCGCGCCCCATCGTTTGATTGATATTCTCGATCCAAGCGAAGCGTATTCTGCGGCAGATTTTCGTCGTGATGCGATCAATGAAATGAATAAGATTGTAGCGGAAGGAAAAATCCCGTTACTGGTTGGTGGCACAATGCTGTACTACAAGGCATTGTTGGAAGGCTTATCGCCATTACCGGCCGCGGATCAAGAGATTCGTAAGCAGATTGAAGCGGAGTCTATTGAACAGGGTTGGCAGGCATTACATGATCAATTAAGAGAGATAGATCCCGTATCCGCTGAAAGAATACACCCAAATGATCCACAAAGGCTTTCAAGGGCATTGGAAGTTTACCGAATTTCGGGTAAAACATTAACAGAGCTAACTCAAACGAAAGGCGATAGCCTGCCATTTCGTGTAAAACAATTTGCAATAGCTCCCAAGGAAAGGAAAGAGCTCCATCGCCGCATTGAACTTCGCTTTGAGAAGATGATAGAGGCGGGGTTTGAAGATGAGATGAAGGCGTTATATGCCAGAGACGATCTTCACCCTGAACTGCCATCGATCCGATGCGTTGGTTATAGGCAGATGTGGGATTATTTAGATGGGAATTGCGATTTAGACGAAGCGGTTTTCCGTGGTGTCTGCGCAACCCGTCAATTGGCCAAGCGACAAATCACCTGGTTACGCAGTTGGGATGATTTAACTTGGTTGGATAGCGAAAACATTGAACAGGCGTTAGAAACTCTTTCAGATGCAATAGCATCTGATTAGTATTGCTGTGTATAATGTGATCGCTTTTGCGTGAATATACTCTGAAAAGGATCAGTTATTGAGGCTTTTAAAAATCACAGCCTTTCAATAACAACGGAGTTTTTTTATTCGTTTAGCTCAGATGCAAAGGCCGCACCTTTTTGTGCACCACTAGCTAAATAATTACAACAAAATATAAATAAGGAAAATAAAATGGCTAAGGGGCAATCGCTACAAGACCCATTCCTAAATGCACTCCGTCGTGAGCGCATTCCAGTCTCTATCTATCTTGTTAACGGCATCAAGCTGCAAGGTCAGATCGAGTCTTTCGATCAATTCGTGATCTTATTGAAGAACACAGTAAACCAAATGGTTTACAAGCATGCGATTTCTACTGTGGTTCCTGCTCGTGCAGTTAGTCACCACAGCGGCGAGCAACAGCGTGCGCCATCTGATCGTCCAGAGAAGACTGAAGATTAATCTTTCAATTGATACAGCTTGCGCTGTAATAAGGAGTTGGTTGCTTGTTTGACCGTTATGAATCCGGCGAGCGAGCCGTACTTGTTCATATCAACTTCACGCAAGAGGGAGAATGGGAAGACCTAAGCGAATGTGAAATGCTGGTCTCCTCAGCGGGGGTAGAAACGCTACAAGTGATTACTGGTAGCCGACAATCCCCACTCCCTAAATACTACGTTGGAGAAGGTAAAGCCCTAGAAATCGCTCAAGCCGTTCAGCTGACCGGTGCTGAAATTGTGATTTTTAACCACTCTCTCTCTCCTGCCCAAGAGCGAAACCTCGAGCAATTGTGTAAATGTCGTGTGATTGATCGCACGGGTTTGATCTTAGATATCTTTGCACAACGTGCGCGAACTCATGAAGGTAAGCTACAAGTTGAGCTCGCTCAGCTTCGTCATATCTCTACCCGATTGATTCGTGGTTGGACTCACCTTGAAAGGCAGAAAGGTGGTATTGGTCTTCGTGGTCCAGGTGAAACTCAACTGGAAACCGATCGACGTTTGTTGCGTGACCGTATAAAAGCGATATTACGTCGTTTAGCGAAAGTGGCTAAGCAGCGTGAACAAGGACGACGTGCTCGTAATCGAGCTGAAATCCCAACAATTTCTTTGGTTGGTTATACCAACGCAGGGAAATCAACACTTTTCAATCAAATCACTAGTGCAGGTGTTTATGCGGCAGACCAACTGTTTGCAACCCTAGACCCAACACTACGTAAGATTGAATTGGCAGATGTCGGGCCTGCAATTCTCGCAGATACCGTAGGTTTTATCCGTCATCTACCACACGACTTGGTCGCTGCGTTCAAGGCTACGTTACAAGAGACGCAGGAAGCTGACATTTTGTTACATGTTGTTGATGCCAGTGATGACCGCTTTCGTGAGAACATTCAGGCTGTTCATGAAGTATTAGAAGAAATCGATGCTCATGAAGTGCCAACCCTTGTAGTCATGAACAAAATTGACTGCATGGAAGACCAAAAACCTCGAATTGAAAGAGACGAAGAGGGCGCACCACGCGCTGTTTGGGTTTCTGCAATGGAAGGAGAAGGGATTGAACTGCTGTTTGAGGCTTTAACTGAGCGTTTAGCGAGTCAAATGGTTCAATTCCGGTTGTGTATTCCACATCAACATCAAGGCCGTATTCGCAGCTTATTCTTCGAGATGAAATGTATTCAACAGGAAGAGTATGATGAAAATGGTAACTTGTTGATAGATATCCGAATGCAACAAATAGATTGGTCTAAACTTGAAAAAAGAGAAGGGGCGCTCTTAGGTGACTTTATCGTTACCAAAGAGACTGCTACAGTATAACGTCATATCAAATGATGGAGCTTTCTAATGGCGTGGAATGAGCCTGGAAATAATAACAACGGCGATAATAACGGCCGCGATAATGACCCTTGGGGTAAGAACAATAATCGCGGCGGCCGAGATCAAGGACCGCCAGACTTAGACGAAGTGTTTAGTAAACTAAGTCAAAAGTTAGGTGGCAAGTTTGGTAAAAAAGGTGGCAACGGTAACGGGCCATCTATTGGTGGTGGCGGTGCAATTGGCTTTGGTGTCATTGCTGTCATTGCGATTGCTATCTGGTTCTTCGCTGGTTTCTACACCGTTGGCGAAGCAGAAAGAGCCGTTGTACTTCGACTGGGTCAATTCGACCGTATCGAAGAACCGGGTCTTAACTGGCACCCACGCTTCATCGATGAAATTAAAGATGAGCAACTGGTTAACGTTCAAGCGATTCGTTCTCTACGTGCTTCTGGCACCATGCTAACGAAAGATGAAAACGTTGTGACGGTTGAAATGGGCGTTCAATACCGTGTTTCTGACCCATACAAGTACTTGTATCGTGTAACGGATGCGGACGATAGCTTACGTCAAGCAACTGATTCTGCGCTTCGTGCGGTAATTGGTGACTCACTAATGGATAGTATCCTAACAAGTGGTCGTCAGCAGATTCGTCAAAGCACTCAAGAAACGTTGAACCGTATTATTGATAGCTACGACATGGGTATTCTAATTGTTGACGTGAACTTCCAGTCAGCACGTCCACCTGAGCAAGTGAAAGATGCATTTGATGATGCTATCGCGGCTCGAGAGGATGAAGAGCGTTTTGAACGTGAAGCTGAAGCTTACCGAAATGACATTCTTCCAAAAGCAACAGGTCGTGCTGAGCGTTTGAAGAAAGAAGCGGTGGGTTACTCAGAGCGCACAGTTAATGGTGCTCTAGGTCAAGTTGCTCAGTTCGAGAAGCTTTTACCTGAATACCAAGCTGCTCCTGAAGTAACACGTAACCGTATGTACCTTGATACAATGGAAAAAGTGTACTCAAGCACATCGAAAGTCCTGATTGATTCTGAATCAAGCGGTAACTTGCTATACCTACCAATTGATAAGCTAGGCGCACAAGGTGGTTCTCAGTCGGGCACTCGCCCTGCAAAAGCATCATCAACTTACGATCAAATTGAGTTAGAAACTCAAGCGGATCCAAAGTCTAGCACTCAAACTCGTTCAGACAGTTCACGTCAAGGGAGATACTAATAATGCGTAAATTAATGATCCCTGTATTAGTTGTGACGATTGCCCTTCTATTGATGTCACTATTTGTGATTCAAGAAGGCGAGCGTGGCATGGTAATTCGTTTTGGTCGAGTTCTCGATGACAACGGCGTATCACGAATCTATGAACCAGGCTTGCACTTTAAACTGCCTATGTTTGATCGCGTAAAAGTACTTGATGCTCGTATTCAAACGATGGATGGTCGTTCTGACCGTTTCGTAACATCAGAGAAAAAAGATGTTCTAATTGATACCTACGCAAAATGGCGTATTGCTGATTTTGGACGTTTTTATCTGAGTACTGGCGGCGGCAATATCATGACGGCAGAAGCACTTCTTGAGCGTAAAGTGACAGATGTTCTTCGTTCTGAAATTGGTGCTCGTGAAATTAAGCAGATCGTGTCAGGCCCTCGTAATAAGGACATCCTGCCAGACTCTGCTGATAGCGAAGTTGTCACAACGGTAGCAGCTGCAGAAGCTCTAGAAGTTGATGGCGAACGCGATAAGATCATGGAAAACGTTTTGTCTGGAACGTCAGAAAGCGCGATGGCTGATTTAGGTGTTGAAGTTGTTGATTTCCGAATGAAGAAGATTAACCTTCCTGACGAAATCAGTGAATCTATCTACCGCCGTATGCGTGCAGAACGTGAATCGGTTGCTCGTAGACACCGTTCTCAAGGTCGTGAGAAAGCAGAAGTTATTCGTGCTCAAGCTGAGCTAGAAGTAGCAACAGTTCTTGCAGAAGCTGACCGTACAGCTCGAATCACTCGTGGTGATGCGGATGCAGAAGCAGCGAAGATCTACTCTGATGTGTACAGTAAAGATCCTGAGTTCTATGGCTTCATGCGTTCATTGCAAGCTTATGAGACATCATTTAGCGATAAGAGCGACATTCTAGTACTGGATCCGAAGACGGACTTCTTCCAATACATGAATCAAGCGAGCGGCGCTCCAGCAAAATAAGCTGATGCGTTAGCGGATGCTTAGCTCAATAAGCAAAATACGTTAAAACTTAAAAGGCTCCCATTATGGGAGCCTTTTTGTTTTCTATTCTTTAAAGGCTGAAGACTGAAGACTAAAGACTAAAGACTGAATATTCGCCATTGCGTCCTCGAGGGAAATCGAGTGACAGAGCCGTGCTTTGAGAAAGCCTAGCGGTAGGTCATGAAAGCGATAACGACGCCGGCAACCACAAGGCAACCGCCAATTCGGCGCAGTTGCGTGTCTGGCTGTTGGCTTAATTGAGCAACCATGTTTCTCCAGCCATTGGGTGCAATCAAGGGCCCCAGCCCTTCAACGATAAGAACAAGCCCGATTGCGAGCCAGATAGAATTAGACATGTTGCTGCCTTTTGCCTGTAAAAAGATAATAATATCAGCATCTTTACGGATCTTCGCGGTGTCATTGCAAATTTGCTTGTCGTTAGCTTTAACAATTATGAACAAAAAATGACTGCAAGAAATGTGATTCGGTGCTAGAATCCATTTTTAATTAGCAACAGAAATTGGAAAGATGGGAAATAACGTAGTCGTTCTAGGCACCCAATGGGGTGATGAAGGTAAAGGTAAAATCGTTGACCTTTTAACTGAAGATGCAAAATACGTGGTTCGCTACCAAGGCGGTCACAATGCAGGTCACACACTTGTAATTGACGGTGAAAAAACCGTTCTTCACTTAATTCCATCAGGTATCCTACGCAATAACGTTAAATGTGTTATTGGCAACGGTGTAGTATTATCGCCTGACGCACTTCTTAAAGAAATGAAACCTCTTGAAGATCGCGGTATCCCAGTACGTGAGCGTCTTTTCATCTCTGAAGCTTGTCCTCTAATTCTTCCGTACCACATTGCAATCGACAACGCGCGTGAAATCGCTCGTGGCGCTAAAGCTATCGGTACAACGGGTCGTGGTATCGGTCCTGCTTACGAAGATAAAGTTGCTCGTCGCGGTCTACGCGTTGGCGACCTTTTCGATAAAGAAGCATTTGCTGAGAAGCTAAAAGAAGTTATGGAATTCCACAACTTCCAACTAGAGCACTTCTACAAAGCTGAAACAGTAAGCTACGAAGAAGTTCTTGAGCAAGCGATGAGCTACGCAGACATGTTAACTGCGATGGTTATCGACGTAACTGACGAACTAGACGCAGCACGTAAGCGCGGCGACAAGATCATGTTCGAAGGTGCTCAAGGTACGCTACTAGATATCGACCACGGTACTTACCCATACGTAACGTCTTCTAACACGACTGCTGGTGGTGTTGCTGCAGGTTCTGGTTTTGGTCCTCGTCACATCGGTTACATCCTTGGTATTACTAAGGCTTACTGTACTCGTGTTGGTTCAGGTCCATTCCCAACTGAGCTATACGATGGCCTTGAAAAACAAGACCCAGTTGGTAAGCACCTAGGCGATGTTGGTCACGAGTTTGGCGCAACGACTGGTCGTCTACGCCGTACTGGTTGGTTCGATGCTGTTGCTATGCGTCGTGCAATCCAAATCAACTCTCTATCTGGTATCTGTCTAACTAAACTAGACGTTCTAGATGGCCTAGAAGAACTAAAAATCTGTACTGGTTACAAGATGAAAGATGGTTCTATCCTAGAAGTTTCTCCAATGGCTGCTGAGTCATTCGAAGAAGCGACGCCAATCTACGAAACAATGCCTGGTTGGTCTGAAAACACATTTGGTGCTAAATCTATCGACGCGCTTCCACAAGCTGCTCTAGATTACATCAAGCGTATCGAAGACTTAACTGGCGTTCCAATTGATATCGTATCAACTGGCCCAGATCGTAACGAAACTATCATCAAGGTTCACCCATACGGCGCATAATGCCTGTTGAGTGATTACCACAGCACGAACCGTACTGTGGTAATTAAAGTGCTTTGATAATTAAAGTGCTCTGATAATGAAATAGTTTTCTAAAAGCCGACTTTATTAAGTCGGCTTTTTAATACCTGCAATTTAGCCACGCACTCTTTGATGGTGATCTTTTAAGCGTCATCAGGCAAAATATTGCCCATTAGCGGCAAGTTTTGTCTAAAGCCGTCAGGGTTATTGCCGATACAGATATCATGGAAAGTGAAGCTCACCCTGTTTTGTGCGTGTAGAAATCCTCTGCGGCCCTCAATAGATAACTTTAGCGACAGATAATAGAGTGCAGGTATGAAGCTACGAATTGTAGCAGCTTCATTGATAATGGCGCTGAGCTCACCCTTGAGTCATGCAAATTTGACTGACGTGGGAGAGCCCGTTCCAATATATACAGAAGCTGAACTGATTAATTTAATCGAGAATAATCAACATCTAGAGCGAGTGAAAGCTGATAAGTGCCAGTTAGTTGAAGATATCGTTGCTCGTGCAACGCGTATTAGCTTGCCTTCTTATGAGTTTTTATACGGTGATATGTTGGCTTGGGGCGTGTGTGTTCCACAAGATGTCGAGCTTGGCATTTACTATATGGAAAACGCGGCGCATCAAGGTTTACCGGCTGCACTAGAGCAGCTAGGTCGTTATTACTCTCGCGGTACTTTGGTGCAACAAGACAAAGAGCGCGCGATTCCGTATTTACGTGAAGCGGCCTCTATGGGTAATCTAAGTGCAAGCATTCACTTAGCGGAACTCTTGCTACGTGATTACGGTAGCCCGTTAGATTATGAAGATGCTTACCGCTGGTTATACAACTCGGTGACTGCGGATGATAGGCAACACAAACGCATCACCGTGCTTCGAAGCGGTCTGGAACAGAGAATGCCGGACAATATTATCGCTCGAGCAAAACGTCGAGACGTGTTCTGGTAATTACGAATATTAATTAAGGTTAGATGGTGAACGACTGCACTCGTTAACCATCTATCTTGATATAGAAAGATACCGTATTAAAAAGGCCTCGTAGGTAAATACCTATGAGGCCTTTTTTGATCTTAACGGTAAACCGTTTATCTCACTCGGTGGCGTTATTGAACAACTTCACCAGATTCAATCACCGTCTTACGAACGACTTTAGTGAAATCGAGTGCTTCTTGGCGAATCTTATCTTCATCGACCGTTAGCATGTCGCGGTCTTGCATGATGATCTTACCGTCAACGATGGTGTGGCGAACGTTACCAGAATTAGCTGAGTAAACTAATGCAGAGTATGGGTTGTAGACTGGAACCATGTTTGGCGCTTTAGTATCGATCACTATGATGTCAGCGAGTTTACCGGCTTCAAGAGAACCGATCTTATCTTCCATGTGTAGCGCTTTTGCTGCGCCCATTGTTGCCATGTCGATCACTTTGATCGGCGGCATTGCGGCACGATCTTTATTAACCAGCTTGTGAACTTTAGCGACTTGGTTGAATTCATCAATGGTGCTCAGTGTGTTACCAGACATTGGGCCATCAGTACCTAAACCAATACGAACGTTTTCGTCATACATCTTAAGCGCAGGAGATACACCTTTTGCTGACTTGATGTTAGCACTCATGTTGTGAGCCACACCCATATCCGATTTTTTCACCAGCTCGATATCATGATCGTCAACGAGGATCATGTGTGCACCCACCAAGTTTTTGTTGAGTGCGCCAATGCTGTCCATGTATTGAACCGGTGATAGCCCATCTGAACGCTCGGCGATTTTCTCTTCTTCACGGTGTGATTCTGCAAGGTGAATCATTACTGGTACATCGAGCTCTAGAGAGAGCTTAGAGATCTTCTGCAGTATCTCTGTGGTGTTGGTGTAAGGCGCGTGTGGTGCAAACGCGGGTGTGATACGCGGGTGGTCTTTGTATTCTTCAATGAAATTCAGCGCGTATTGGATGCCTTCTTCCGCGTTGGCAGCGTCTGCGACTGGGAACTTAATCACGGTTTCACCAAGAATGGCACGCATACCGATCTTATCGACAGTTTTCGCAACTTCATCTTCGAAGTAGTACATGTCGGCGTAAGTCGTGACACCGCCTTTTACCATTTCGACATTACCGAGATTAGCGCCAATGCGTACCATGTCTCGCGATACCAGTTTCTTCTCTAGAGGGAAGATATAACGGTGAAGACGGTCAGGCACATCATCGGCCAACGAACGGAAAACCGTCATCGATACGTGAGTATGAGTATTGATGAGACCCGGCATCACGATATCGCCATCCACGTCTAACACTTGTTTCGCTTGGTACTGCTTCTCTAGTGAAGCATCACCAACGGCAATGATTTTGTTGTCTTTTACGACAACAGTACCGCTCTCATAAACCGTTTTGTCTTGGTTCATGGTTAGAACCATCGCATCGGTAATCATCAAGTCAGCTTTTTCCATTGCTGAACTCGCAAATGGAAATAGAGCGAGGCTTGCCATTGCTGAAGCCAATAGGGTGCGTTTTAGTTTCATATCAATACTCAGAACAGGAGTTGGTAAAGTGTCAGGATAATAGTGTATTTCATTCATGGCGCAAACGTTTGTTTTATCGTTTGCTTGAAATTTTGATGATAGTCCTCCTCTATGAAGCGATGTTTCACAAAGTGAAGAATATGTATCAATCTTAGGTTATTTTAGGCTTTTCCAAAGCATATCTGTAGCTTACCCCTAGCATCAGATATACTAGGGGTATATACATTCCTTGCTTAAGCAGGCCCGCCTATGTCAAAAAACACACCAATGTCAGAAAACACGACAGCGACAACCACTGTTGATCCTTTTGCCGACCGAGAGTCGAAAAATTACGAAAACCCAGTACCAAGCCGAGAGTTCATTATTTCGTTTCTAACAGACGCGAATATCCCAATGAACCGTAACGATCTATTCGAAGCTTTGGGTTTGGCTGGAGAGGAACAATATGAAGGGCTGCGTCGTCGTTTACGTGCAATGGAACGTGATGGACAGCTTATCTTTACCCGTCGTCAGTGCTACGCATTGCCTGAGAAGATGGAATTGATTAAAGGCTATGTGATTGGTCATAAAGACGGTCATGGTTGGGTTCGCCCAGACGGCAGTGTGGGTAAAGACAATGATATCGTGTTGCCGCATCACCAGATGAAAACCATCATGCACGGTGATTACGTACTGGCTCAGCCTACTGACAACAGTAAACGTGGTCGTCGTGAAGGTCGTTTGGTTCGTGTTCTTGAAGAGCGCAAAACCCCACTTGTTGGCCGCTTCTTCCTAGAATACGGCCATTCTTACGTGGTTGCTGATGATTCTCGTATTAGTCACGACATCCAGATCCCTACTGAGCATAAAGGCGGTGCTCGAATGGGTAATGTGGTTGTGATTGAAATTACGGATCGTGGTGGTCGTTCTCGTAACATGATGGGTAAAGTGACCGAAGTTCTTGGTGAAAACATGGCTCCGGGTATGGAAACGCAGATCGCGATCCGTACTCACCAGATCCCACAAGAGTGGCCTGAAGCGGTAGATAAGCAAATCGTAAACCTCGGTGAGCATGTTCCTGAAGAAGCAAAAGAAGGACGTGTTGATCTACGCAAACTGCCATTGGTTACCATTGATGGTGAAGATGCGCGTGACTTCGATGATGCGGTTTACTGTGAAGCGAAGAAAGGCGGAGGCTGGCGCCTGTGGGTAGCGATTGCTGACGTAAGTTACTACGTTCGCCCAGATACCGCGCTAGACAAAGAAGCGATTAACCGTGGTAACTCGGTATACTTCCCGTCACAAGTTGTGCCAATGCTGCCAGAAGTCCTTTCTAATGGCCTATGTTCATTGAACCCTCAAGTCGACCGTTTATGTATGGTGTGTGAGATGACTATCTCAGACAAAGGTAAACTGTCGGGTTACAAGCACTACGAAGCGGTAATGAACTCTCATGCCCGTCTGACTTACAACAAAGTTGGCGCTATCTTAGATGGCAATGAAGAACTTCGTGAGCGTTACAAGCCTGAAGTACCTCATCTTGAAGAGCTTCATAAGATGTACAAGGTACTTAAGAAAACGCGTGATGAACGTGGTGCGATTGAGTTTGAAACGGTAGAAACTAAGTTTATCTTCAATGCGGATCGTAAGATTGACCGTATTGAGCCCGTCATCCGTAACGATGCACACAAGATCATCGAAGAGTGTATGATTCTTGCGAATATCGCATCGGCGTCTTACGTAGAAAAAGCGAAAGAACCTGCATTGTACCGTGTTCACGATACTCCGGGAGAAGAGCGCTTAACTGGCTTTAAGAGCTTCCTTAGTGAGCTAGGCTTAACGCTGGAAGGTGGCCTGTCGCCATCACCAGTAGACTATGCACAACTGATGCAACAGATTAATGAGCGTGAAGATCGTGAGTTAATCCAAACCATGCTACTGCGCTCGATGAAGCAAGCGGTATACAACGCGGACAACGCAGGTCACTTTGGTTTAGCTCTTAAACGCTATGCTCACTTTACCTCGCCGATTCGTCGTTACCCCGATTTGCTATTGCACCGCGCGATTAAGTACCTTATTGCGAAAGAAGAAGGCCGTCAGAGTGAGCGTTGGACGCCAACGGGTGGTTACCACTACACTTTCGATGATATGGACTTCTACGGCGAGCAGTGTTCAATGACTGAGCGTCGTGCTGATGATGCTACGCGTGAAGTGAACGACTGGCTGAAGTGTGAGTACATGCAAGACCATGTCGGCGAAGTGATGGATGGCGTAATTGCTAACGTGACTGGCTTCGGTTTCTTTGTGCGTCTCACTGAACTGCACATTGATGGCTTGGTACATATCTCAGCGCTAGCGAATGATTACTACCAATTTGATGCTGTTGGTCAGCGTTTAGTCGGTGAAAGCTCAGGTAACATCTACCGCTTAGGTGATTCGGTTAAAGTGAAGGTTTCTGCGGTTAATCTAGAAACTCGCCAAATCGACTTTGATTTAGAAGACACCGATCGTCAGCCTCGTGGTAAAGGTAAAACGGCCAAGAAGCGTGCAGCTGAAGCGATGAAAAAGGCGAAAAGCAAGAAGCGTTCAGCGGTGAAGAGTAATAAGCCGGGTGTACCAGCGACGCCTTTAGTTGAACCGACTAAGCGACCAGACGGTAGCTCTGAAAGTTCAGCTAAGAAGAAGTCAGCGAATAAAACCGGTGCTGCGAAGGCGCGAGCTAAGAAAAAGCGTACTGCAAGTCGTAAGCCAAAGGCTGATAAGTCTTAAGCTATCGTTTTACAATGACAGCAAGGCTTAACGTCTAACGAATTTAAATGCGAGAGTATCAGGCGCAAGACGCATACTCTCGAAATAAACAACACAGGGGTGGGTGCATCGGGTTTGATGTCTTCATCTCTGAGCAATAAGAGTAACCAGAGACAATGAGTAACGAATTTATTTACGGTATTCACGCGGTGAAAGCCGTACTAGAAAAAGATCCAGCGCGCTTTATTGAAGCGTACGTGCTTAAAGGTCGTCAAGACGATCGTCTTCTTCCATTACTGAATCAACTGCAGCAATTTGGTGTGTCGATTCAACAAATGGGCCGTAAGCCGCTTGATGAAAAAGCACAGGGTGCAAATCACCAAGGTCTTATTGCTAAGGTGAAGCCTGCTAAGCAGCTTAATGAAACTCACCTAGACGATATCCTAGCGCAGCACGAACAGCCTCTGCTGTTGGTTCTAGATGGCGTAACAGACCCTCATAACCTAGGTGCTTGTCTACGTAACGCGGATGCTGCGGGTGTAGCGGCTGTTATCGTACCTAAAGATCGCTCTTCGCCGCTAACGGCAACCGTAAGCAAGGTAGCGTGTGGCGCAGCTGAAACCGTTCCTCTAGTACGCGTAACCAACCTAGCTCGTACAATGCGTGCACTGCAAGAGCAGGGTGTATGGTTCGTGGGTACCGCAGGTGAAGCAACGCATGATATCTATCAAGCGAAGCTAACGGGTCCTCTTGCCGTTGTGATGGGCGCAGAAGGTGACGGTATGCGTCGTCTAACGCGTGAAACGTGTGATGACCTGATTAAGATCCCAATGTCAGGCAGCGTGTCGAGCCTAAACGTTTCAGTGGCTTCTGGTATTTGTTTATTTGAAGCTGTACGTCAACGTCTAGCTCAGTAACGTTCGACTTAACAAAGCCAAAGCGACTTAAGTCTATGAATTTATTAGCGCTCACCACTTGTTGGTGGGCGTTTCTTTTTAGGCTGTTATGACGGAATCGTTTGGTTTGTCAGATGGCTAGATGGCGAAAGAAAAACTGTTTCATTATTAGCCAAATACCGCTTGCCAATACCGGGTTCTTTCTATAACATTTGCCGTCCTTAAAACTCGGTCATTTTTCTTTAGTTCCTTGCTTCCCTTGGACGACCGAGCCTTTCGTGGAAGCTAATAATCCGTAAGGAGCAACCAAATGCGTCATTATGAAATCGTATTCATGGTTCACCCTGATCAAAGCGAGCAAGTTGCTGGCATGATCGAGCGTTACACTGGTTCAATCACTGAAGCTGGCGGTACTATCCACCGTCTAGAAGACTGGGGCCGCCGTCAAATGGCTTACCCAATCAACAAACTTCACAAAGCTCACTACGTTCTTATGAACGTTGAAGCTGGCCAAGAAGTGATGGACGAGCTAGAAACTGCTTTCCGTTTTAACGATGCAGTTCTACGTAACATGATCATGCGCACTAAAGGCGCTGTGACTGAGCAATCTATCATGCTTAAGCAAAAAGAAGAGCGTGCAGAGCGTGCTCCTCGTCGTGATGACCGTGAAGAACGTGCACCACGTCGTGAAGAAGAAGCTAAGCCAGAAGCTGCTGCTGAGTAATTCTTTTTTGGCCTTTTAGGTCATTAAATTTTATTCAACTCGTTTAGGTATTTTCACTACAAGCATTTGCTTACGCTTATTTATAAGCCTGTGTTAATACCGCATTATTAAATTTAGATCAGGAGATAGCCCATGGCTCGTTTCTTCCGTCGTCGTAAATTCTGCCGTTTTACTGCAGAAGGCGTACAAGAGATTGACTACAAAGACGTAGCAACTCTAAAAAACTACATCACTGAAGCTGGTAAAATTGTACCTAGCCGTATCACTGGTACAAGTGCTAAATACCAACGTCAGCTAGCTCGCGCTATCAAGCGTTCTCGTTACCTAGCTCTACTACCGTACACTGACAAGCATCAGTAATCGGTAATAGTTAACAATAGTTTAAGAGGACTAAGATAATGCAAGTTATTCTACTTGATAAAATCGGTAACCTAGGTGGCCTTGGCGACCAAGTAAACGTTAAATCTGGTTACGCTCGTAACTTCCTTATCCCACAGGGTAAAGTAGTTATGGCAACTAAAGACAACGTTGCTATGTTCGAAACTCGCCGTGCTGAACTAGAAGCTAAAGTTGCTGAGCAACTAGCTGCTGCAGAAGCTCGCGCAGAGACAGTTAACACTCTAGAAGGCGTTACAATCGCTTCTAAAGCTGGTGACGAAGGCAAACTATTCGGTTCTATCGGTACTCGTGACATCGCAGATGCTATTACAGCAGCTGGTGTTGCAGTAGTTAAGAGCGAAGTACGCCTACCTGAAGGCGCTCTACGTAACATCGGCGAATTCGAAGTAAGCATCCAACTTCACTCTGAAGTTTTTGCTACTGCGAAAATCGCTATCGTTGCAGCTGAGTAATTTCAGTACCAAGACGAATTCTTTCTTTTGAAAGTTTTAAACACCAGCTTCGGCTGGTGTTTTTTTATGTCTGAAATATAGGAAAACATAGCGAAGGGGTTATGGTAAGTAAAAAGCTTACAGTGATCCAAAAGCTGTTATTGCTGAACAGGCTGTTCTCAAGGTTAGAAGTGGCCTTAAGATTAGAGCTGCTCTTGAGATTAGAATAGTTCTTAAGACTAGAATTGCTCTTGAGATTAGAATAGCTCTTGAGACTAGAACTGCTCTTGAAACTAGAGCTGCTCTTGAGATTAGAACTGCTCTTGAAACTAGAGTTGCTCTTGAGATTAGAACTGAAAGAGCAGGTTAATCGACAGCACAGAGTCTTCTTTGCTTAATCCTTGAGGCACTTTATCGTGGTATTGACGAGAGTGAGCAATCTTCAGTGCGATATTGTCAGTAATATCGTTGATCGCTTCTAATTCAGTATCAAATTTCAGGTTACTGTGGCCAGACACTAACGTCACATCAGCCTTGAGCTGCAAATTCTTCAACACCTGCCATGATGTATTCACATTGCCACGGAAAATCGCCTCTTCTACAATCTCTGGGAAGATGATGTCATCGTCGTCCAATTCATCGAGATTAGGTTCTTGGTAACGAAAACCCGGTCCGACTTCGACTTCCAACACAAACTCTTCAGTGTTCGAGAACTGATAACCCAAACCACTAGAGATTGTGTAGTCTTTAAAGTAAGCACTGTATCGTGAATCGACACCTTTGAAGCTGCCGTAAAGGTAGGTTTTAGGGCTTAACTTGTAGTCACTCTGAGCCGAGTAAGTCGATTGCCTTTTATCTTCTTCACCGTCTTTGTAGAGGTTGTAGTATTTCCATTCGCCACTGGTTCTATGACGGCCAGCCGTATACTCACCGTTTAGGCGGGCATTGAGCGATCGTGAATCAGAATTACCAGTATGCGACTGATACCCAAATTCGACTTCCGTCTTGAGTGGGTTCGGCAGTTCTGTGTCACTCGTATCACTTGGTGCGATATCCATATCTTTTTCAGGTGTCGGTGCAACGACGATCGGCTCAACAGTAGGTTCTGAAACTACTATAGAGTCGAGGATTGCATCGACAGAGGCTTTAGCATCATCATCAGCTAAGGCCAACGGAGAGCTCAGAAGGCTGGTGCTTAGAAGACCAGAGCTTAGAAGACTAGTGCTCAGAGCCAATAATTTGGACACGCATACCTCTAGTTATACAGTGAGTGAATGGTAGGATCGTAATGCTACCCTTGGTTAATTCCGTCAGCAATAGGTAAATTCTTCCTGAAGAATAAAACAAACGCTTAGGAACGGATTACAAATGAGTGTTCTTGGGTATAATGAACGATCATTATTAGTTATTGAGTGTAGTCATAGTGGATACCAAAAGTCAGAAATCAGCCAACGATCAGGTGGACGCCATCAAAGTCCCACCACATTCATTAGAAGCTGAGCAATCTGTTATTGGCGGTTTGTTATTGGATAACGAACGCTGGGATACAGTTGCTGAAAAGGTTGTGGCCAAAGACTTTTATAGCCGTCCTCACCGTCTGATCTTTGAAGCGGTAAAGGATATCCTTGAAGAAAGTTCTCCTCTGGACCTGATTACACTCTCTGAACATTTAGAGCTTCGTGAGCAGCTAGAAGACGTAGGTGGCTTTGCTTACCTTGCTGACTTAGCCAAAAACACCCCAAGTGCCGCTAACATTAATGCGTATGCAGATATCGTGGCACAGCGAGCACTGGTTCGTAGCTTGATCGGTGTGGCGAATGAGATCGCTGATTCTGGTTATGACCCTCAAGGTCGTACATCGGAAGAGCTGGTTGATCTTGCTGAAAGTAAAGTCTTCGCGATTGCAGAAGGCCGAGCAAGTGAAAACGAAGGCCCACAAAACGTTGATAGCATTCTCGAGAAGACGCTAGAACGTATCGAAATCTTATATAAATCGCCACAAGATGGTGTTACTGGTGTCGATACTGGCTTTAACGACCTCAACAAGAAGACAGCAGGCCTACAGGGTTCTGACTTAATCATTGTTGCTGCGCGTCCATCGATGGGTAAAACCACCTTTGCGATGAACTTGTGTGAAAACGCGGCGATGAAACAAGATAAGCCAGTGTTAATCTTCTCTCTTGAGATGCCAGCCGAACAGCTGATGATGCGTATGCTTGCGTCACTTTCTCGTGTCGACCAAACCAAGATTCGTACCGGTCAATTAGACGATGAAGATTGGGCTCGTATTTCGTCGAGTATGGGTATTCTGATGGATAAGAAGAATATGTATATCGATGACAGCTCGGGTCTAACGCCAACCGAAGTTCGTTCTCGTGCTCGACGTATTGCACGTGAACACGATGGTATCTCTATGATCATGATAGATTACCTTCAATTAATGCGTGTTCCTTCATTGTCTGAAAACCGTACGTTAGAGATCGCCGAAATTTCTCGTTCCCTAAAAGCGCTAGCAAAAGAGTTGAACGTTCCGGTTGTGGCACTTTCTCAGCTTAACCGTTCCCTAGAGCAACGTGCTGATAAGCGCCCAGTAAACTCGGATTTGCGTGAATCAGGTTCGATCGAGCAAGATGCCGATTTGATCATGTTCATCTATCGTGATGAGGTTTATAACCCAGACAGTTCATTGAAAGGCATCGCAGAGATCATCCTTGGTAAGCAACGTAACGGTCCGATCGGTTCGGTTCGTCTTACGTTCCAAGGCCAACACTCCCGATTTGATAACTATGCAGGCCCTGCATTTGATGATGAGTAATCGCTAATGACTTACATGAAAGCAGCGACGGCAAGCATTGACTTAAACGCGCTCGAACATAACTTGAACCAGATAAAGTCGAAGGCTCCACAGTGTAAAGTTATGTCGGTGGTGAAAGCGAATGGCTACGGGCACGGCTTACTGCATATCGCCAAGCACTCTAAAAACTCAGATGCTTTTGGTGTGGCGCGTATTGAAGAAGCCTTACAACTGCGAGCTGGTGGCATTGTTAAACCCATTTTGTTGCTGGAAGGGTTTTACTCTTCGGGTGATTTACCCATCCTGGTGACCAATAACATTCAAACCGTGGTGCATTGTGAAGAGCAATTAAGCGCGCTAGAGAATGCAGATTTGGAAACACCTGTCGTGGTATGGCTTAAAGTCGACAGTGGCATGCACCGATTAGGTGTTCGCCCTGAGCAATACCAAAACTTTGTTGAGCGTTTGCATCAATGTGCGAATGTTGCCAAACCTCTACGTTACATGAGCCACTTCGGTTGTGCTGATGAACTTGATAGAGCAACCACCGTTGAACAGACTGAGCTTTTCTTATCTCTCACTGACGGCTGTGAAGGTGAGCGTTCACTTGCTGCCTCTGCGGGTCTATTGGCTTGGCCTAATAGCCACCTTGATTGGGTTCGTCCGGGAATCATCTCTTACGGTGTTTCGCCTTTTGCTGATAAATCGGCACAAGAACTTGGCTTTAAGCCTGTGATGACTCTGACCTCACATCTGATTGCGGTTCGTGATGTTAAAGCGGGTGAAAGCGTTGGCTATGGCGCTAACTGGACCAGTGAACGTGATACCAAGGTTGGCGTGATCGCGATTGGTTACGGTGATGGTTATCCACGCATGGCTCCTAACGGCACTCCAGTGTTCGTTAATGGACGAAAAGTACCGATCGCAGGACGTGTGTCAATGGACATGCTAACGGTTGACCTTGGCCCTGATGCTGCAGATAAAGTCGGTGATGAAGCGACATTATGGGGTAAAGATTTACCTTCAGAAGAAGTCGCAGAACATATCGGCACTATCGCGTACGAGCTAGTCACTAAGCTGACTTCGCGTGTTGCGATGGAGTATGTGAAGTAGCTATGGATTTTGTAAACTAAATGATGTTCAAGCGAACTACTCGACACTGGCTAACGTCAGCTATGGCATTGCTCGGTGTCAGTTTTTCTTCTTCTGTCTTGAGCGAAGAAAAAGATTCAGCCTTTGTCCCTTTCTATTTTAGTACTGAAACTTTGGGTAATACCTTTGGGGTTGCGGGTGTCGCAAAGGGTGTTTGGCAACCTCAAGCCGCTCTGTTTGGTATGGCACTCTATTCAGACAAAGACAGTTACGTCGGTTTTCTATCGGCCTTTAACTACGCTTTGTCTGAGAATGTTTTATTCAGTACTCAGATGTACCAAGCGCGCTTCAACGACAATCCTTATTACATTGGCTCTCAAGGCGACAACGATTCATCTATTGATGATAAAACCATTGCCGATGGCTTAGAGCAAAACTATCAGTTTGAATTCAAGTATTTGCTACCTTGGGGCAATGTTGCAGAACATGGCTTGTTAGGGGCTTTTCAGCCAATCAAAGATGTGAGTTTTGCTTCGCCCGTCGAGTCGGGTGTCAGTTCGATTATCTTCACGCCTTTTTATACGGCTCGTGAGCTAGAAGGTTTAAATAATACTGAAGAGGCGACAGGCTTTAGTCTGGCATTGGATTGGGATAACCGTGATAGTACACGTAACCCAACCACGGGCTCTCATACTAACCTTGAATTCACGACTGGCGCAGAAAGCTGGTCTAACGATGATTTATGGTTGAAGTGGACGTTCCAAAACAGTCAGTACTTCGCATTAGGCCCTTTAGGTGACCTGTTCGACCAACAAGTCGTGGCACTCGATTTCTATACCGCTGATACACCAACCTGGGATAACTGTTCTGGGCAAGATTGTGCTCGTCCACCGGAAACTGAACAAGCTCGATTGGGTGGTTTATATCGCTTACGAGGTTATACCGGAGGTCGCTACCACGGACGTTCTGCGGTTCATTACTCTGCTGAGTACCGAGTGATTCCTGACTGGCAACCTTTGGGTGATATCCCACTGATTAACTACTACGATTTGCCTTGGTGGCAATGGGTCGCGTTTGTCGAAGTCGGGCGCGTTGCGGATGAGTACGATATAAAAACACTGCACTCGGATATGAAATGGAGCCTAGGCGGCGCGGTTCGGTTCCAAGTAGAGGGTATTGTTGTTCGTGCTGAGTTAGCTCGAGGTGGTGATGAAGGGACCTTTAGGGTCATGATAAACCAGCCTTTCTAATCTGGTTTTACTAACTCGAATATCTCATGTTTTTAAAGGGTGACACATAACTGTGTCACCCTTTTTTGTTTTCTATCATTATGTTTTTAATAATGTTTTATAGCTGGTTACTTAAGGTTATTCACCTTGAATGGTCGCAATAACCGTACGGCTTCCACCACAATCTCGGTGCTCTCCTAAGTAAATGCCCTGCCATGTTCCTAAAGCTAAACGACCATTAGTGATGGGTATTGTCACACTGGTGCCAAGTGTCGATGCTTTAATGTGGGCTGGCATGTCATCATCGCCTTCATAGGTGTGTCTGTAGTAGGGTGCTCGCTCAGGTACAAACTTATTAAAGTGTGATTCCATATCGGTACGGACGGTAGGGTCAGCGTTCTCGTTTAGCGTAAGGCTGGCAGAGGTATGTTGGATAAAAAGATGTAATAAACCAACAGATAGAGAATTGATATCGTGTATCTGTTGTTCAATTTCATCAGTAATGAGATGAAATCCACGCTTTCGTGCATTTAGGTGTATAGTCTTCTGAATCCACATACGCCATCCTTTATAATGTATTTGGAAAAAAAGTGGTTTAACGCTATCTTTTGAACTTGAATTTATCAGGTATCGCTCACATTTAATTATGTTAGAGCTAGAGTCTGTACCGATTCTTGTATCAGGAAATCGAATCCTGATTTATCTCAAGGTACAGCTCTTCATATGCGGCATAATACGTCGTGAAAAAAAATTACAAAGAATCTTTCAGTGGTGACGCGGTTTGGTCATCACAGAAAAATATAAACTTTCGCCTAATCGGGGGTTCTATTCATCACCCAGGTGACGTTTAGAATAAAACCTACAGTAACATCGGGATAGATACCATGTTGAAAAATATCAACCCAACGCAAACACAAGCGTGGAAAGCTCTAACTGCACATTTTGAGTCTGCTCAAGATATGGATATGAAAGAGCTGTTTGCTCAAGATGCAAAGCGTTTCGAGAGCTTTTCTACTCGTTTCGGTTCTGACATCTTAGTGGATTACTCTAAGAACCTTATCGATGCTGAAACGATGCAGCACCTATTTGCTCTTGCGAACGAGACTGAAGTTAAGTCTGCAATCGAAGCAATGTTCGGCGGTGATGCAATCAACAAGACTGAAGGTCGTTCAGTACTTCACACTGCTCTACGTAACCGTAGCGACAACCCAGTAATGGTTGATGGCAAAGACGTAATGCCAGCAGTGAACGCAGTACTAGCAAAAATGGAACTGTTCACGCACCGCATCGTTTCTGGTGAGTGGAAAGGTTACACAGGTAAAGAGATCACTGATGTAGTTAACATCGGTATCGGCGGTTCGGACCTTGGTCCATACATGGTGACTGAAGCTCTAACGCCATACAAAACTCGCCTGAACATGCATTTCGTTTCTAACGTAGATGGCACTCACATTGTTGAGACACTTAAGCCTCTTAACCCAGAAACAACGTTGTTCCTAGTAGCATCTAAGACATTTACGACTCAAGAAACAATGACGAATGCACATTCTGCTCGTGATTGGTTCCTGGCTGAAGCAGGTGATGACGCACACGTAGCTAAGCACTTCGCAGCGCTATCGACTAATGCAACTTCAGTTGCTGAGTTTGGTATTGATACTGACAACATGTTCGAATTCTGGGACTGGGTTGGTGGTCGTTACTCACTATGGTCTGCAATCGGCCTTTCTATCTCTCTTTCTATCGGCTTCGATAACTTCGCTGAGCTACTAGACGGCGCACACGAGATGGATAACCACTTTGCTTCAACTGAGTTTGAAAGCAACATTCCAGTGATCCTTGCTCTTATTGGTGTTTGGTACAACAACTTCCATGGCGCTGAGTCAGAAGCGATTCTACCTTACGATCAATACATGCACCGTTTTGCTGCTTACTTCCAGCAAGGTAACATGGAATCAAACGGTAAGTTTGTTGACCGTGAAGGCAACCCAGTAGAATACCAAACAGGTCCTATCATCTGGGGTGAACCTGGTACTAACGGCCAACACGCTTTCTACCAACTGATTCACCAAGGCACTAAGCTGATCCCATCAGACTTTATTGCCCCTGCTATCAGCCACAACCCAGCATCTGATCACCACCAGAAGCTAATGTCTAACTTCTTTGCTCAAACTGAAGCACTAGCATTCGGTAAGACAAAAGAGACAGTGGAAGCTGAATTCCTAGCGGCTGGCAAAACAGCTGAAGAAGTGGCTGAGCTTGTACCTTTCAAAGTATTTGAAGGTAACCGTCCAACGAACTCTATTCTTGTTAAGCAAATCAACCCTCGCTCTTTAGGTAACCTAATCGCGATGTACGAGCACAAGATCTTCGTTCAAGGCGTTATCTGGAACATCTTCAGCTTCGACCAATGGGGTGTAGAACTTGGTAAGCAACTAGCAAACCAAATTCTTCCTGAGCTAGCTGACGATGCTCAAGTAACATCTCACGACAGCTCAACTAACGGTCTAATCAACGCATTTAAAGCGCTGAAAGCTTAAGACTGTTTAAGTAACACCAAGTAATAACTGTAAACGCCAACCTTTCGGTTGGCGTTTTTTATGTCCGTTGATTTTACGGCAATAAAAAAGGCTGACGTATGTACGTCAGCCTTTCGTTTTTTATTTACTCGATTGTCTCTATTCGAAACAGATCTCGATGAAGGCGTTACCCCACTGAGAAGTGAAAGGCATGATGATAATAGCACCTTCACACTTATGACGAATGGTGTGGCCTTTACCTGAAACGACGATTGGCGTTGCCATGTCGAAATCAAAGCCGCTTTCTGCAAGAATACGTTTTGCACCACCAGTCACCATATTAGTGATTTCACCCACCATATCGGTCACTTCTTCGTTCAAGCCATTTGGTCGTTCACCCAACATGTTTTCCATGATTTCTAGGGCAAGACCTTCATCAAAAGTGATCGACATTGAGCCACGAGATTGTGTGCCAACCATACCAATTAGGCCGGATACATCACCACGAGCGATCTCATCTTTCTTAACTCTTGGTTTTTGTGGCTTCAATTCAAGAGAAGCCATCGTTTTTAGTACATTCATCAAAGAAGCTAAAAACGGGTTTACAAATTCAGCGCGCATAATGTTCTTCTATAATCTTATTCTTTCATTTCGGAGGAGCAAGATTGGCAAATGCCATGCGATTCAATGACATGATTGGTCAATTGAAAGCCATGCTTCTCAGCGTTACTAGCGAGTAGAGTGACAAGCGCATCGTCTTGCAATTCTATCACAGTGCCACATTTATCGCAGATCAGTAGTTGGGAGAAATGTTTGTTTGCATTGCAAGAACAGCAACATATGAAGCTATTGGTTGATTCAACTCGGTGAATGAAACCTTGTTCCAACAAGAAATCCAAAGCACGATAAACTGTAGGAGGCTTGGCTTGCGGTTCACTGACTTTCAACTGCTCTAATAATTCATAAGCACTGGAGGCTTTTTTATTAGAGAAAATGAGCTCAAACACTCGCTTTCTCTGAGGTGTTAATCTAACGCCTCGAGATGCGCATATCCCTTCAACTTGCTCTATTAATGTGTGGTCCAAATTTTTCACCATTCAATCGGACATCCCTATTCAAACCCTATTTCTAGGTTACTACGTTTTGGGAGCCAATGATTTCTATTAAAGTCAGGTACAGAGCGTATTGTGACCCACGACTTTGAATAAGACAAGGTAACTCAAAATGACAGTGTGACTCAAGGCATAACTGATTAATGAGGCCGAATTAGAGATCTGGTGAATGTGTTTATAAAAAATGAGAGACAAAGTTCATATTGTGTGACGTCTATTGATGTGAAATGTGTGTTCTACTCGGATATTAAATATTAGATTATCGAGACAAATGTACTGTTGTGATCTTAAAAGGCCCAATAAATGTTGGGCCTTACATAAAATAGCGTTAGTAAAAATGGTTAATTTACTAGGGTGCTATCCCAGCGGGTATTGTATTTTACAGATTCTTGGTAACGGCTATCCGACCGGCCAATAAAGCTATAAACACTATTTGGATTTAACGTCAGGTTATGGGGAAAGATAATTGAAGCATTGCCCATCGCATCGTCGAAGCACTGGTTGCTTCCCGAACCCCACCAATAACTAGCATCAGCACCGTCGCTTAACCAAAAGTTCTCAAAATGATCTTCAAGAGTTTCACAGGTAACAGCATCACCATTCATTGCGTTTTCAAACTCAATGATGGCGCGATTGTTAGTCAAACGGATACTAACCTGACCGACCTGAGACACGTATTCTTGTTCTGTAGGTAAGTAAAAATCAAAAGTGTTTTCAGTTTGATTATTTGAGCTTGATTGAGCATTTAGGCGCTCTTCTACCGCACTTTTATCTGTAAAGTGAGTTTTGCGAGAGCCATGAGCAATGACTGATAGAGCGCCAGATGAAAGGTCACTAGCATCTCCAATCACGGTATAAATTGTTGAGTAAATGCCAGCTTGAACAACCATTACAGAGTTTTCACCATCAATGGTATATGTACCGCTTTCAATCAAGTCAGCATCTGTGGGGCAAGTGGTATGGTTTGATGGATTACGTTTATTCCAGTAGTAAATTCCATCTTCAAATTTGACCGCATCACACCATACAACGCTATGCTCTAAAGACTCCCCATCCCCAGTAGATGAACCGTATTCAGTCATATAGAACGTTTTGCCATCAAGTAAGCTTGGGTCAAGGATCTCTGGTAATGTTGGCGTTGGCTTAGGTTGTGTTGAGCTTGGGTCCCATACCGCATTGATACTACGCAATAATGATTCATCGGGTGATTCGAGAACGATATCTACCTTTTCTCCGTCTTCATCTCCATGCTGAGCAACAAGAATTCGTAATTCACCATCATTAAATTGGCGCATATATTGTTGTTCGTAGTCGGCAAAGTTCATTCCTTTGTAGGTCAATAGCTCTTTACCATCATCTGACGTTGAAATTTCCCAAGTACCAGTCCAAACCATTGGCAATAAATCATCATCATAGGCTTCTAACTCACGAGCAGTAAAGATTCCTGACTTTGTCACGTCTGCAGCATAAATATTTTGTTGATTAACTGTGAAGTTTGCACTGCGTAAGCGTAGTGCTACATCAGAGTCGTTTTCCCAATCAATGCTTTGATAGAATGTTTGATCCATATCTGGGACAGGTAGCATCGCGCTGAATGGCAAATCTTGAGTAGAGTCTAACCAATACAAACCACCTTCAAGTTCATAAACAATTTGGTAGTCACCATTGTTTTCTGATGTATAAACAGGTGTGTAGGTCTCTCCGTCACCAAGTAATGTGCCATCCGACTGGATTTCAATAGGCCAGCAATGCTCGCTATTTGGATCGATAACAAGTGTTTTATTTTCAGGCAACTCTAGTTCAGCAAGTTCTTCAGGAGTCTTAATATCCTTGCTTTTCTCCCAGCAGAAGTAGTGCTGATCTTGGTCTTTCATCAATGAAGCCCAACCCATCTCTAGGTCATGCTCATCTTCACCAATCTCACCCATGCGCCACTCACCGCCAATAAAATGCTTCTCTTCAAAACGAGGGGTTGGAGCGGGTAAAACAGGATCTGTAGGCTCTGACGAGTCTTCTTTTACTACAGGTACAACAAATCTGGCTAATACTGGATCGTGAACACCATCAGAAGCAAAAATTTCGAGATCAGCATTACCTTGAGTCGTAGGAGTGCCTATTAGTGAAAGAGTTGCCCCGTTAATTGTTGTATTAACACCTTCGATAGTATTTTGCGCTGTCAGCACTAACGTATCATCATCAATAAATAGCTGCTCAAGACTAATATTACTATTCACAGCAATACCTACCTGCAAATTAAGCTCTGTAAGCTCATCTGCTATGCGCTGCTGCTCTCTTTCGTTTAATTCAGGAATTGTATTCGGCGCTTCCGAAACATCTAGATTAAGGGTGGCACTTACTGAAGGGTGATGTCCATCATTAGCGGTTACGTTAAATGTAAATGTACCTTCTTGTTCAGGTGTTCCAATAATATGCAGCTCAGCGCTTTCGTTATCAGCGTTGATACTCAAACCATTCCCCGTGAGGTCTGTTACGTCGTAAGTCAGTTCGTCGTTGTCTGCATCGATAAACAAGTCGTTAATCGATACACGTTCATCAACACTTTGGGTTGCCGTTAGATTTAAGGTATCAAGGTCGGACTGTACGGTATTTTTCTCATTCAATACTGGCGCAGTATTTGGTGTCAATGTCTCAACTTCAATGAACAACGGGTAAGAGCGAGAAACACCGTCAGAGGCATAGGCCAATATAATGTGATCACCAGCTTCCGTTGGCGTGATCGTGAGAGTTGAGCCCTCAATGAGTGCTCCAGCTTTGTCTTGTGCATCAACTGAATAGGTCAGAACATCACTAGTATCTTGATCAGAAAATAGTGCGGAGAGATCGTAACTGACTGATTCGCCTAGCTCAAATCCTTCTGGTTGCGAGAATTCCAGATTAACGCTTGGACGATGGTTAGTCTCAATACCTTCATAGCCGTTTTCACCAGTATGAACAATCGGAGAATAATCATCACTTAGCTCTTGGGTCTCATCGGCAATAATGTCTGACGTTTCTTGTGAAATATCTGAAACAACATTTAGCTGCTCTTCAACGTCAAGCACATCGTCATTGTCAACTAACGTTTCACCAACAACGTTGACCGCTTTAGCTTTTTCTGCTTCTTCACCTTCGCCTTCAGCCACTGCAACGTAATCGCCAAAGATATCTTCAGAGGTATAAACCACATCATCATTAGTATTGAACGATTCAACAACAGCTTGTTCTGCTTCTTCTTGAGTCATTTCGGCGCCATTTTCTTCGGCATGCTTAATTTGTTCAACAACGAGGTTAGTCATTGGACTGACAATCATAGGTTCGTCAGAACTTTCTGGTACTGAAGGTGCCGCAAGGGTAAATTCATCAACAACAACGCCGCGGGTCATATCAATCGTTTCATTTGCAATGGCTTTAATGCACACCTTTTGATCAACAATTTCATCCGTAAGCTCGAGTGTTAGTTGGCCACTTGAGTTGGTTCTACCTACAAACGAGTCACAGTTCTCTCCAATGTAAACTTCGGCATTATTTAGGTAGCCATCAATGGCTGTGATTGTGAACTGTGGTGTTGGTGTTGGTGTTGGTGAAGAGTTTGAGTCATCGCTCCCACAACCCGTTAACGCCATTGAAACTGCCGCTGCCAGCAAGCTGATTTTTTTCATTACTCTTACGTCCTTCGTAGGTGAGCCTTAGTGTTTGGTTTGGCTAGATTTAAATGAAATGTAATCACTTAATAAGATCGCGAAGTCTACGTTTTTTAGGGTGAAAATTGGCACTATCAGATATAAGTGAATTTATATCTAGTTGGTGGAACTTCAGTTTGTGAACTTTGATGTGTCGCTTTTGATATTGATGTCACAGAGCATGGTGTAATAAAACAGAGCATCAATTATTTAACTAAATCAGTGCGGTGTCGTAGGGGAAAGGCGTATAAAGTCTACTTTTTAAAGATAAATCACTGATACCATAAATATAATAATATTTATATCAGTAATACGTATGAACTTTAATGAGTACTACTTGTTAGCTATTTTTGCTGCGGTCGTAGAAGAGAGAAAATATACTAAGGCAGCGAAGCGGTTAGGGATAACTCAGCCATCGGTGAGTCAAAGTATTTCAAAATTGCGAGATATTTATAATGATCCACTTTTTGTTAGGGAGAAGCTAGGCGTTAGACCGACAGCATTTGCGTTGGAAATTTATCCAGATATTGCTGATGCAATTTTAAAGTTAGATGCACTATCAGCGACGAGGACCCGATTTGATCCGAGTCTGAGTAAGCGTGTATTTAAAATATCAACCATCAGTCTATTTGAGCACACTTTAATACCTGAGCTTTTTAAGGTGGTTGAAAGTGAAGCTCCGAATGTTACGATTTTAGTTGATAACCACAGTACAAAAGAAACCAAGGATATGCTAAGACTAAGCACGATTGATCTCTCAATAGAAGGCTCTTCCGAAACTGAACCATCAATACATTCTCACAGGATTTATGGCGATGAGTTAGTTGTTGTTTGTCGGAAAAATCATCCTGCATTTCCTGCAAGCCTAATAAGCGAGAGTGAGTTTCTAGAACATCAGCACGTTACACTTTCAAGTATCTCTGGTAATCACAGTTTTTTTGAGAGCTTACGGCCCTCTAGTGTCCAACTTTTGCAAAAGCGTAAAGTGAAAAGACAAGTTGCGAGTTATTGGGGGTTACTATCTTCCGTTCAAGACAGCGATAACCTAGCTATTTTCACTCGTAAAATGGCAGCTGATAATTTGGACGTATTTAATCTGAAAATTTTAGATAACAATTTTTTAGAGCAGAAAGTTGAGGTGTGTGTGTATTGGTCAAAAGCTAGAAACCTTGACTCATCAGTTGCCTGGTTGAGAGAAAAGGTTAAAGCTGCCGCTATTAATGCTTTATCTTGTTAGTTAGTTAGTTAGTTAGTTAGTTAGTTAGTTAGTTAGTTAGTTAGTTAGTTAGTTAGTTAGTGGTACTGCGATTGTGCCAGTGACATTAGTGTAGATAGAAATTATCGAGACCATTTAGGAACTCATGATTTGGCAATTAGACCTGAAATGAAAGGGAACGTGCCAAGCCTGCTTATGATTGAAGCAATGCTGGTAGGGCTGTATAATCCCCCGCCTTATGTTGAGCAGAGGGTGAACGTTCATTCTCTCAGTATAAGAACAGCTAACACATAAAGCGGTGTGCTATGAGCTATATCGTTGAATTTCTAAGAGGTATCTAATATGCACCCATCATCCCGCTTATCCGTCGCTCCAATGTTGGATTGGACTGACCGCCACTGTCGTTACTTTCACCGTTTGCTTTCTCAGCAGACGCTTCTGTACACGGAAATGATAACAACGGGTGCGATCTTACATGGTAAGGGCGACTTTCTAGAATATAACGAGC
>Ga0310122_10000218_pt1 | contig 36780 bp, 35 predicted proteins | sample CB6_Bottom_1051__FD_203503 | JGI IMG/M metagenome (GOLD analysis project Ga0310122, IMG submission 203503) | Marine microbial communities from Western Arctic Ocean, Canada - CB6_Bottom_1051 | ecosystem: Environmental > Aquatic > Marine > Oceanic | place: Canada: Western Arctic Ocean | collected...
TAATCCACTTGCAGGCAAGGAAATTGATTATGATTTTAAAATAAAAAAATTAATAACAGATGATAAGGAAAAGATAAATGCCCTACAAGATTTCTTCTTCAAAAGAAGATTTGAATTTAAGATAATGCAAGACGAAAAAACTAAAACTAAAAAAATTATTTTTAAAGATTCAAATATAGAACCTTTTCTACAAATGTTAGGAGAGAAGTTCAAAACTATGACAGGTTTTGAATTTGAAGTTGAAAAGAAAGCAACTGAAAACAAAGAGGAGAAAACTAGTAAACCTAAACAGGATAAAGAGAGTAATAAAGAAGTAAGCGAGAGCAGTCCTAAAGGATTAGAAGATACTAAGACTAATAGAAAACTAAATGATACAAAACAACAATAAAATCCCAACAATCTTTAAATAGAGATTTACTTATTTTCTTTAATGGAAGAGGACTTTGAAAGAGATGAATATCCAAAAGAGGATTTCCAATCTGATAGTAGTTTTAGTGATGAAAGTACAGATGATAAGGATGATGATTATTCTGATGATTTTAATGAACCTAGTCCTACTCCAAGTTTTCAACCAGAACCTACTTCACCAAATATTAATCCTGAACCAGAACCAAGTTTTTCTCCTTCTCCCGATACTAAACCAGCTATTTCAACTTCAAGTTCTTTAGAAATAGACAAACCATCAGAACTTTCTGAAATTGATAGAGAACTAGAGGAACTTCTCAAAAAACAACATGCAAAAGTTAAGGTTTTTGGGTTAGGTGGAGGAGGGGGTAATACAATTAGCAGAATGAAAGAAATTGGAATTAAAGGGGGAGAATTTATAGCATTAAATACTGACGCTCAAGATTTATTATACTCCAATGCAGATCATAAAATTCTTATTGGTAAGGAACTTACTATGGGTTTAGGGGCAGGCAGTGATCCTAAAATTGGAGAAGAAGCTGCCCATGAATCAGAACAAGAAATTAAAAAGAAATTACAAGGATGTGATATGGTTTTTATTACGTGCGGGTTGGGAGGAGGAACAGGTACTGGAGCCGCCCCTGTTGTAGCACAATTAGCAAAGAAACAAGGAGCACTTACTATCGGTGTTGTGACTATGCCATTTACAATAGAAGGTAGAAAAAGAATTGAAAATGCAGAATATGGTTTAGAAAAATTAGAATCTGCCGTTGATACTTTAATTGTAATTCCTAATGATAAGTTATTAGAAATAGCTCCAGAATTGCCTTTACAAACTGCATTTAAGGTTGCAGATGAAATTCTAACAAATGCAGTTAAAGGAACAACAGAACTAGTAACTAAATCAGGTTTAGTTAATTTGGATTTCGCAGATGTTAAAGCTGTTATGGCAAATGGAGGAGTTTCTTTAATGGGGATGGGAGAATCAGATTCAGCAAATAGGGCTCAAGAATCAGTTGAAAAAGCTTTAAGCAATCCATTATTAGATGTTGATGTTTCTAATGCAACAGGAGCTTTAGTTAACATAATTGGAGGGAATGATATGTCTTTGGATGAAGCAAGAGCCATTATCTCAGCAGTTGGTGATCAATTAAGTCCGGATGCAAAAATGATTTGGGGGGCTCAAATCAGTCCAGAAATGGAAAAATCCATTAGAGTTATGATTATTATAACTGGAGTAAAATCAGCTCAAATCATGGGAAGTGAACTTCCAAAAGAAATCCAGAAACAAGTTGAAATGGAAGATGAATTAGGGATTGAATTTTTGGAGTGAAAAATTACTACAACTCATCAATCTTCGCAGCTTCTATAAAATCATTCTCACTCAAACCTTTAATAGCATGAGTCGTTAAATCTATTCTAACTTTTTTATAATCATGCAAGTAAATATCGGGATGGTGATTTTCTCTTTCTGCTATCTCTCCAACCTTATTAGTAAATAAAAGAGCTTCTGAAAAATTTTTAAATTCATAACTTTTTGATATCATTCTTCCATCATCTTTAATATCCCATCCCTTAACTTTTTCCAAATATCTCTTTGCCTCTTCTAATCCCATTGGATTTTCATAACCTTCACATGCTGTACATACTTTTTGAGTTAAATCCCCTATCTCTATTTTTTCTTTCATTTTCCCTATTATATATAATAACTATTATTTATATGTTATTGAAAACCTTTTTAAACCCAAATAATTCTCTAATAACATGTTCAATTTAAAATCATTTTCAAGACAATGCATAAGAGTATGGCGTCTTTTGAAAAGACCTGATAAAGAAGAATTTATAGTAATTTCAAAAGTCTCAGCTATTGGGCTAGGGTTAGTAGGATTAATTGGATTTCTAATAGCTTTAGTAATGGGTTTTTTTGGGTTTAGTTAATTCCAAATACAAAAATTTATAAATAGCTAATATTAACTAATAATATCTACTTCTTATGAGTTAAGATGTAGTTGGGCTTGGAAAAGCTTATAAATAGTAATATGATAACAAAAATAAAATGATATTCATAATAAAAGTAACAACGAACAAAGAAGATAGAGCTCTAGAGTTAATCTCTGATAAAGTTCATAAAAAAGAATTAAATGTATATTCATTAGCTCGTCCTCATGGATTAAGAGGTTACATTTTTTTAGAAGCAGAAGATAGAGATAGTGCTGAAGAAGCTGCTTATAACTTGCCATATGTTAAAGGAATTATTGGGAAAACAGTTAGTTATGAAGAAATTAAAAACATGCTAGAGCCAATCTTAGAAGAAATTAATATAGAAAAAGGAGATATAGTAGAAATTATTGGAGAACCTTTTAAGAAAGAAAAAGCGAAAGTTGCTAGGATTGATAAAGGAAAAGGAGAAGCTGTTGTTACTCTTTTAGCAGCTGTTGTTCCTATTCCAGTTACAGTTAAACTTGATAATGTAAAAGTAATTAGAAGAGAAAAAGAAGAAGAAGATGAACTTGCTGAAGGCGAGGAACCTAAAGAAGGAGAAGAACGAGAAGAACCAATTGAGTCAGAAACTCCATTAGGAGGCGCTCCAGAAATTAAACAAGATGAAGAATCTTCTGGACTCTTGATTCCTGAGGATTATTAATTACCAATAAGTTTAAAAATAAACAAATAAATCTAAAATAATTATGAAAGTCAAATTATTAATTGAAGGTGGAGATATGAAACCAGGACCAGCGATTGCTCAGCAATTAGGTCCAATGGGAATAAATATGGGAAAAGTTATTTCTGATGTAAATCAAGCTACTCAAGAATTTAAAGGAATGAAAGTTCCAGTTGAACTTGATATTGATGAAAAAACAAAAGACTTTATTGTAATAACAAGTTCCCCACCAACTTCAGAATTAATAAAAAAAGAACTTAATCTGGAAAAAGGTTCTGCCAAACATGCTGAAATTAAAGTAGGAAATGCTTCAATTGAAGAGATAATTAAAATAGCTAAAATAAAACATTCTAATATGTTGGAAAAAGACTTGAAAGCAGCCGTTAAATCAGTTTTAGGAACTTGTGCAAGTGTTGGAATTTTAGTTGAAAATGAAAATCCCAATAAACTTACTCAAAAGATTAATGATGGTAAATTTGCTAAAGAGATAGAAGAAGGATCAACAGAAACTTCTGACCAGAAAAGGCAAAATCTTAATAAATATTTTGAAGATATAAAATTAGCTCAAGAAGAAAAGATAGCTCAAGAGAAAGCAGCTGAAGAAGAAGCTGCTAAGGCAGCAGAAGAAGCTGCAGCAGAAGAAGGAGCTCCAGAGGAAGGAGCTGAAGGATTACCAGCTGAAGGAGAGGCGCCAGCAGAGGGAGAAGCAAAACCTACCGAACCTGCTGAGGCTGAGAAAAAGGAATAAGAAAATAATTCTAAACCTTTATAAATGCATAATATTAGATTTATTAATAGGGGGATATGGTCTAGTTTGGTCTAAGATCCCAGCTTTGGGAGTTGGTGGCCCCGGTTCAAATCCGGGTATCCCCATTTGAAAAGATTTAAAAATCTTCAAAATCTTTGATTTTGAATGAGTTAAAAATCCAAAGGATTTTTAAACTAAAATTATAGAGTATTATGATGACAATAAGAAAAACAATTGAGAATGTAGCATTAGGAGCAGCTTATGGCTCGAGTGCACTAGCAGCTATAGTATGGTCTCTTCCTGAAATAAAGCATTTTGATAATCCCTTTTACACACTTTTAGGAATTGGAGCGGCCGGAGCAGGAACCTATTTATTCAGTAGAGCTAGTGATCCAGAACCTAGGTTTAATGACTCAAACCAAAAACCAGAATACCAATCTAAACTAGAAGGTCCAGGTCTAAAATTCTACGATCCAGAAGGAAAATGAGAACAAAAAAAGTTAAAGCAGCAGGAAGACTTGGAGCAAGATATGGAACTAGAGTTAGAAAGAAAATAGCTGCAATAGAATCTATTCAAAGAAAAAAACAAAATTGTATTTTCTGTAATGGAGTTATAAAAAGACTTTCAACAGGGATTTGGCAATGCAAAAAATGCAACAAAAAGTTTGCAGGGCATGCTTACTACATTAAGAAGGAAGAATGAGAAGATAAAGACAAATTAGTGTAGGTTTAGATTTTTAGAATATATTTTTCATTATATCTTATAATAAAATTTTATACTTAAATTAAAATCATTTTAACCATGGAAGAAACAAAAACACAAGCATATAATACCTCTTTTAGGGATAGAGATAGCTTTTATGAACTAGGAATAATCATAAATGCTTTAAAAGAAACTGATGATCGTTATGCATTAGATCACTATTCTCAGATGAAGATAATACTTGATAATGGGGGATATAGGAATATAAATAAGATTGCTAAAGGTGGTTCAGGTATTGTTGTTTCAGCATCAAAAGGAAATCAACAGTTTGCTCTAAAAAGTACTGTTAAATCCCCTTACAATTCAAATAAGCAAACTCCTTGGCAAGTGTTAAGTGAAGAAGCAAGTATTTTAGAGTTCCTACATAAGAAACAAGTCCCAAATTTAGTTAATTTACATGGTTTAACCCTTGCATTTTTCGATCAATTTACTGGAGGATTTCTTGAATTAGAATTATGTGGTGGGTCTGCTTTTGATAGAAATGTTTATTCAACCCCTAAGTTAGTCACACATACACTAAAAACATTAGAATCTCTTAGCTATATGCATGAGCTGGGATTAGTGCATGGAGACATAAAACCAAGTAATATTTTGGTGAATCCTTCAGGAGATCTTAGATTAATAGACTTAGCAACTGCAAGAAAACCCCTGGAAGAATATTCCTATAGCATATTTTCTAAAGGATTCTTAGCCCCAGAATTATTCTATACTTCAATGAGGACAGAGTCAGGAGATGTTTTTTCTTTAGCTGCTACCATTTTCGAAGGAGTCTCTGGTAAAGGTATAAGGAAAAATATAAATCCTAATCAAGCCTTTAACCCTTATAATCTCTATTTATCTCTTAGAAACCCAATAGCGAGAGTTTCTGACAAACTAGAATATGCTATAACTTCTGGATTGCAATCAAGCAATAGACCAAACTTAAATGAATTTAGAGAACTTCTTTTAAGAGTCCCAGAAGCAAGAGATTATACTTTGGTTTCATAGGGAGATATTATCTAAAAACAATAATTTTAAAAACCCATAATATACCTATTAATATATAAGAAAAAAAATGGCAACATATAAATGTTTTAAATGCGGAAAGAAAATAACTTCTGCAGCTTTAGAAAAAAGATTTCTCTGTCCTAATTGCAGATACAAGATTTTCTACAAACCTAGAAAAGCTATTGTTAAAATTAAGACTGTTTAATTATTCTAAATAAAATTATCAACAATTATCAATAACTTTAAATACTATTAATATGAACAAATAAAATACAAAATGGAATTTGATAAACAAACACAAGAAAAAATACAAGAATTGCAAGGTTATGAACAAAATCTTCATGGATTGTTAATGCAAAAACAAGCTTTTCAGATGGAATTAACAGAAACAGAGAACGCTTTATCAGAAATAGCTAGTTCTAAAGATGATATTTTTAAACTTGTAGGAAATATAATGGTAAAAACTGATAAAAAAAAGGTTGAAGATGAATTAACTAAGAAAAAAGACTTACTATCTTTAAGATTAAAATCAATTGAAACTCAAGAAAAGGATTTAACAAATACGACAGAAGAATTAAAGAAAGAAGTTATGAAGAAAATAAAGTAATTCTTCAAAAACTTTAAAAATCCTACAATAACCTTAATTTTATGGTAAATTTAAAAGAAATTTTGGATACTCATGAACAAGTTATCTTAGATGGAAGTGTAGAATCTGCTCCTCATGGAGATAGTTTTATGGATGCCAATTTTGACATAAGAAATTATTTTAATATAGATAGAGATTCTTTAAAACGTGCGATATCACGTATACAAAAATTTTCAGACCATCTAAATCATCCTAATTCAAGGACAACACCTGAAATTACAGAAGAGATTAGAACCTATGCTGAAAAATTAGGAGAAAAAAGAACTTACCTTTCTTTAGTCCCAAGAAATATTAATCATAAAATGAGACAAACAGCTATTGAAAGAGCATCTTCTACAGAAAAATTATTTGCAAATTTCCAAGAAATTGTTTTTAATTCTTATCAGGTATCGAAAAAAAAAGAATTAAAAATAAATGATAGAAAATATGAATTTCTAACTGATATGGTGATTAGCCTTGAAAAAATCATTAAAACAAAAAAAGATTGGAAATATGAGCATGGATTTAGGGATAGAGATAGATCTCATGATTCAAATGCAGATGAAAAAATAGTATCTACTCTACTTTATCAATCGATATTTTCAGAAAAAACTCCTGTTTTAGCAACAAAAGATAGAGATTTTATAAAGTTATTAGGAATTATACCTGGAATAATTGGCTCAGATGAATTTATGCCTTATAATTCATTGTTTAGAAAAAGAATAACAGAAAATCCTTTCAAATTATATTTTGCTAAAGCAGGAGACAATCATGATGATTTTAGCCGTTATTTAAATAGCCTTTATCTCAAATTCGCTCCTGAATTTAGCATCGATCAAAAATCCGAAGAAGAAAATAAAGAAATTAAAGGCCATATATCAAAATTATGGGTGCAATTCTCATACTTTTAAGCATTATACGCTTAAGTATATTATTAATATCAGAAATCTTTATAAACTTTCCAACTATTTTTTAACTATGGTTTTTGATACTATAAAAAAGGCGTTTGGTGGCGAGGAAGAACAGGAATATATTGAGATTGATCTTGGCAAAGAAGTTAAAAAATCTAAAGTCATGGTCCGGCCTTTTATATTAAAAAGTTTTGAAGATGTTAACACAATTTTAAATTCTTTAAGAGAAGGATATACAATAGCTGTTATTGATATTAAAGTATTAAGATCAAAAGACATTATAGAACTTAAACGTGCCATTTCTAAAATTAAGAAAACAACAGATGCTCTTGAAGGAAGCATAGCAGGGTTTGGAGAAAACATAATCATTGTAACCCCTCAATTTGCAGATATCTATAAAAGTTTAGGAAGAAGTTCTGAAGATAAATAATAATTATTTACTATAAAATTCTATAAAATATGGCAATAAAAATCATAAAAATGAACCTTACCGACGACAAAAACTCAAAAACCCTCCTAAAAATTTTAAGTAATAATATATTTTAAAAAACAATAAAGCTTAAAAAGGTGTTATAACTACAAAATAACATCATAAAAAATGAAGACAAAATTATTTACATTATTTTTATTGGCAGCAATCTTTTCTGTAGTTATGGTGAGTGCTGTTGTTTTAGATAATCCAGCAACAAATATTAATTTTCTTGAATCAATAGATCATGATGCTGGAACTTTCACAATAACTTTTGATTTAACAAATACTGGAGCAGCTGGAGATGTTACATTTGGCGCTGTTACTACTGTTGGAACAGCTACCATTACAACTCTTATAGCTCCTACAACTTCTTTCGAAGTTGGAAGTACAACAGATGTCACAAAAACAATAACTGCAACAGGAACTTTTGATTCTCTTCAAGATGGAAATCTTGCAGGAAAAATAACTGTAGATTCTGGACAAGTAAGTCCACCAGAGATTCCTTTTGACATAACAATTAATGATGCTCCTTCCCTAACTGTTTCAAATGAACTAATCTCAAATTTAGGTACGGAAACAATAGGCTCATCAAATACTAGAACAGCTACTGTAACAATTACAAATACAGGAAATAAAGATTTTTCTACAGTAGATATAGTTGCAAATATTTCAGGCATCAATGGAATAAATACACCTGTTATTAGTCCTACTTCATTATCAAATCTTAATGCAGGAGGAGAACCTCAAACAGTTACAGTTAATTTTACTTTTGAATCTTCATTACCTATAGGTTCAAATGAAGTAACAGTGACAGCAACTTTAGCTAGTGATGAAACAATTACAAATAGTGGAAAAATAACTATTGAAAAGAATTTTTGTAATCAAGGAAAAATAGGAACGGATTTGAAAATTAAGAATGTTGATATAACTAATAATGGCAAAGGAGAAAATGATGAATGGATGCCTTTGGATGAAATTGAAATAGATGTAGAAGTTGAAAATCTTAATAACAATGATAAAATTAAAGATGTTGAAATCACATTAGGATTATTAGACTCAGCTGGAAATGATGTTTTAAGGGATAAAGATTTCTTAAATAAAGGTAATGATAAAATTGATATTGGAAGAATTAGCTCAGGAGATGAAGCTACTGCAAAATTTAAAATAAGGCTTCCAGCAGATTTCAAGGACGAAAACTACAAACTTGTTGTAAAAGCTGATTACAAGGATCATGAAGAGTTAAATAATTATTGTATTGCCGAATCATCTAAACTTGATAAAACTTTTTATCAAGCAATTAGTGGAGAACTAGAAACAGAGGATGATAGACAGATAGTTGTATATGAGATAGAAGTTACACCATCACCTGCACAATGTGGAGAAAATGTTAAAGTTACAGGAACTGTAGTAAACGTTGGAGGAAAAAAATATGAAGACCAAGTTAGAGTAACTCTTAAGAATGAAGAACTTGGAATTGATTTAGAAAAAATAATAACAAAAAACTTTGATGATCAAGGAGATGATGAAACAGTAATTTTTGACTTTAAAGTCCCTCAAGCAGAAGAAAAAATATACACTTTAGAACTTAAAACTTATTATGATTATGAAAAAAACAAAGATACTTATCATGAAGTTTCTGAGGATACTTTTACTGAAATACTAAGAGTTGGAGGAAATTGTAATGTTCAAACAGTAGAAGTAACTGCAGATCTTGATTCAGAAACTCCTAAAGCAGTTGCAGGAAAACGAGTTATAATTAATGCAAATTTGAGAAATACAGGAGATGCAGAAGCAACTTATACAGTTTCTATCTTTGGAAATAGTGGATGGTCAAATCTAGTTTCATTAGATCCTCAAATTTTCACACTAGCTCCTGGAGAATCTAAAGAAGTTAATATAATACTTAGTGTAAATGAAGAAGCAAAAGGAGATAAAGAATTTACAATAAGAACAGCCTTTGGTACTCAAGTAAACGAACAAAAAGTTGCATTTGCAGTAGTGCCTGAAGGAGACGCAGAATTAACACCATTTGTTGAAAACATAAAATCAAACTGGTTTATTTACCTAATCATAATAGTTAATATAATATTGATTATAGCAATAATCTCAGTAATCAGAAGCATGGTTTCACCAAGAGCTCTTTAGTGTTAAACTTCTTTGAAGTTTAAGAGTTAAAAAACATGTAATGTTTTTTAAATATTTCAGTTTTTCTTTTTTAACAAACTATTTAAACAAATTTCTATTAATTATTTTATGAAAAAAAGAATTCCTAAATCTTATTTTATCCTAATAAGATATATAATTTTATTAGCCTTAATGTTCTCTCTTCCTTTAATTTATAAAATATTCACCCCACTAACTGTCTACTCTACTATATTTCTATTAAAATTATTTTATAATATATCTGCATTTAATCTTAATACTTTAAGTCCTATTTTAATAATAAACTCAAAAACCATTATCCAACTAATCCCTGCATGTATAGCGGGCTCTGCCTACCTATTATTATTAATCTTAAATTTAACTGTCCCTATGAGCCTTAGAAAGAGGCTGCACACTATATTATTATCCTTCATCTTGCTGTTAGCATTAAACATTTTAAGAATCTTTATCCTAACAGTTTTATATCATAATAACTTCCGTTTTTTTGACTTTACTCATAAGATGTTTTGGTATGTTTTAAGTACAGTCTTTGTAGTATTAATATGGTTTTTTGTTGTTAAATTATATAAGATAAAGGAAATTCCAGTTTATACCGATTTTAAGCACTTATTAAAAAATGTAAAATAGTTCTTTTTCCTACTATCTTTCATTTTTTGCTTCTTTTATTTCTTTTAATCAAAAGATAAATTAGAACAACAATCAATGCAAAAAAGATTAACAACAAGATGATAATATTTAGATTATTATCTATAGCTTCCAAATTCTCTCCAAACAAATAACCTAGGGCAATTAAAATAAATACCCAGATGCTTGATCCAAGGACAGTAAAAAAGCTAAACTTGTAAATATTCATCTTTGCAAATCCAGCTGGAATAGAAATTAATTGCCTTATTACAGGAATTAATCTTCCAACAAATGTTGTAATATGTCCATGCCTTTCAAAAAATTCATCACTCTTCTTTAAACTCTTTTCATTAATAAGACTTATTTTTCCTTTATCTATCAGTTTATTTACGCCTTTTCTTCCTAAATAAAAGGCAAGATAATAATTAATCAAGGCTCCTGCTAAACTACCTAGAACTCCTGCCAAGAAAACAAAAATAAAACTCATCTCCCCTCTCTGAATTAAAAATCCAGCAGGTATCAGGACTATCTCACTAGGAAAAGGAAGAAAACTGCTTTCTATAGCCATCAAAATGAAAATCCCCCAATAACCTAAAGAACTAACTAAATTAACTAACCATTCTATTATCTGACGAAAAAATTCTAAAATACTTGCCATTCCCTTTACCTTTTTAATTTAAAATATTAGTTTGAAATAAATCTGCTGGCATATTCTTCAAGAATTATTAACATAAATCTCTCAGTCCCTTCTAATATCTTACATTCATTAAATATTATCTCATAACAATTTGGCCCTAACTCATTTATAGCAGTCTTATCCCCATCATCTATAAAAATAACAGTATCTGTACTAGAGCTACTACAATCCCTATACTCTAAATCATTCTCTTTTGCATAATCTTGATCATTAACAGCAGTTTTTACATTTAAACCAGAATCTCTCAAAAAACCAGCAAGAGTAAATACAGCTATTGAACTGTCTTCACAAGTATCCATAGAAGGATTAAATGAAATATAGGCAGGACCATACCTCCTACCTCCTATCTTTGCAAATTTAATCTCATTTTTAGTCACATTAACAGGTATACTATCTAAATCTCTAGGATCATTTCTTAAATTTACAGCATAGTTTCCTGTTACCTGCCCTGTAGCACTTACAACAGGAAATCTTGTCGAATAAAAGTAAAGATCTCCTAATTGTGTTTTCTGAAATTCCAGTCCTTTATAACTAAATTTATTAATAAAATTTTTATTAATATAAGGAACCAATATTATCAATAAAATTATACCAATCATTAAAAATACAGCCCATTTTATCTGTTTGTTCTGGAGTTTCTGAAGATCTTCATGATTTCTACTCTCTTCTACTTTAGGTTCTTCAGTTTTAGTATCTTCTACAGGACCAGTAGGTTCCTCTTTTACTTTTTCCTCATCAGTTTGCCTATCACTTACTTCTTCCTCGCTTGCCTCTTCTTCACTTTCATTTACTGACTTACTCTCTTCTAGCTCAACTTCTTCTATCTCATCTTCTGTAAGATTACTAGTTTCTTCACTTTCTTCTTCAACCTTTTCCTCTATTTTATCATCTTTTTCATTCATTTTAACAAAAGAAAAAACCCATTTTTAAGCTTTCTTAATGTAGATAATATGCTTTATATTAGTCAGCTTATAGTACTTTAAATTCCTAACAAACTAAATAAGAAAGCATCAGCATATCTAACTTGATTGGCATAACTTGCAGTTATAAAAACACAACCTTCTTCTTGATATATCCTCTCATTTTCCGCATCCTCTTTTATAATGATAATATTATCTTCAGAACAGCTTTTAATTGGAAAATCTTCTAAACATTCTTCCCCAGACAAACAAGCACCACTAATTCTAGTAACAAATCTATCTCTTAAATTCCTATCAATTTCTGCAAAATGATCTCCAGAATCTCCAATAAAATATAACGGTTTATTAACATAATTTTGCAAGTTTAAAGAAGTTGAAATATCAATAGCTTCAGTATTTTCAGGATTATATTTTGTCAAAAAATCTATCCCATCAATATTAAAATTCCAATAACCGTTAAGATCTCTAACAAATCTTACCCCCTTGTATTTTATTTCTTCAATATCATTACTACTATTAGTCTTATTAATAAAAGCAAAACCCAATGTACTAGAAACCATCAATCCTATTAATGCTATTCCTATGATAAGTTGATTTCTCTTTAATTTTTTATCTCTGCTTTCCCGAGTAATTATTCTTCTCATTATTTTAAAAATTTTTAATTTTGTAAATCCTAAAAACAATTATTAATTGTTTTTTTATCTATAAACTTAATAGGTTCCCTTTATAAAATTTTCTCAAGAACTAACAAAAGAAAAAAAAGAAAAAAAAAAGAAAAAAAATAAAAAATTTAGACTTTAACCTGAAACAGGATATACAGTTGAAGTTCCGACATCAGTTACAACACCAGCCATTACTCTCGCAACAGCAGCTTGTGTGTCAGCAGCATCATATCCAGCAACTAAAGTAGCAACTTTAGAAGCATCCCAAGGGGACGCAACAGTCATAATAACATGTTGTCCAGTACCTGCACTTGTCTCAGCAGTGAAATCAGCACCACATAATGGTGATGTACTTCCTAAGATTGTAGCAGCAGCTGAATTAATACAACTTCCACCAACTACAAGTAAGTTCAAAGCACCAACAGATCCAACTTCAGAATCCTTTACAACAAGAACCTGTCCGCCTCCTCCAGTTGTTACAACACCTGGAGTTACTACAGCAGCAGTTTCAGCTATGAAAATTTCTGCATAAGATTCAGAATCTCCAACAGCATAGAAAACTTCTACAAAGTCTCCATCATCAGATGTATGGTGTACAATTCTTGTAGCCGTATCATCTATAATGTATGCTTCGTAGTTATTACTATCTGCTCCTATCTCTAGGCCATTACCGCCTCCAGTTCCAGCGTGATCAACTTCATTAACTAATAACTTTTGACTTGAACCAGTAGTATCGTCAATAGTAACATTAAATGCAACACCTTTAGCTATATTGTCATCTTTGTCTTCAGGATACATATTCAACCAGAATCTATCATACCCATGACCCAAAACAACGTCATTAGCAGAAGAACTAGCAGTAAAGTTTATCGCTCCCGGTCTTTGTCCATTATCAGCATCATAAGAAGAATTAGGCACCACATAAGGCAACATAACTCTTAATCCTCCAGTTGTATAAATTGTATGAAAATTAACATTAGTACTTGCATTAATTTCGACAGATTGCACTCCGCCACTAATACGTTTAATAGTACTAATAGTTAATGAAACATCTCCTATATCACAACTATCGCCTATTTTTCTGTCTTCACAAACAGTTACCCATCCGCCACCTATTTTTTTCTGTATGTCTGTTTCATTTCTTCCAGCAACTGTATCTTCAGTTATACTTGTCGCTCTTAACAAATAAGACTGCGCTTCTGAACTAATGTTATATGTAGCTACGAAGTATCTATGGAAATCAGCACCACTGCCTTCTTTTCTAGTAAAATTCAAAGAAGTATTAGCCGTAGTTGCCAATCTTTTAGTGGCAGATTTTCCAAGACCTATAAATTCTCTACTAGCATTAGCATATAAAATATTGAAAGTAACATCTCCATCTTTTATAGGAACTGTCAGTTCAATACTATCATCACCATCAGCTCTAATAGTTAATTTTTCTTCAACTGGTCTTACAAATCCAGCCATATTTGCTTTTACAGCTCCAAGACCAGGCATTTCTAACTCTAAGCCTTCTGTAAGGAATTCATCTTCATCAGTCTTCCACTCAATTACAATCTTTTGAATTTTTGCAGTTCCTGCAGTTGCTCCAGCATCTTTAAACACCCATGAAGTAACTCCTTGTATGGCCACACCATTAAGTTTTATTTCAGAACCAGAGGTCATTTCTATCTTACCAGTTCCAATACTGAAACCAGAACTTCCTATTTCTCCAGAAACTTCTAGTTTACTAATATCTCTAACTCCTAAATAAGCGCCATCACTAAGTTTCCAAGGATTATCTCCTACTTGAAGAGTTCCCGTTTTTGGAATCCTCTCACCATTTACATCATAAGCAACTTCATCAGCATCAATCCATGCTATTCCTACATTATAAGTAGTATCTCCGACAGTAACAGTTGTTATTTCTCCTTCACTAACAGAACCAATATTAGCAGAATCAAGCAAAGTAAGTTTACCAGCAAGGTTAGCATCAGTACCATTTTTAAGGTCTGATACATAATAGGTTTTTCCCATCATAACTAAATCACTACCTTCTATATCATCTAAGTCTCCACTTACCACATCTGATTCAGCATCTTCTACAAAATCAAGTGTATAGTTCAAAACATATGTACTAGAAGTAATCTTAAAACCAAGAACAGGGGTTTCATCAGTTAAACCAACTTTAGACTCATATTCAGAATCTCTAAAATGAGTTAAACTTGGAGTACCTAATGATATAGTTTGTTCATAATCAAACTCATCATTATCATCAGCAACATAAGTTCCATCTGCAAGTAGTGTTCCTAAATCAGTATCATCAATTGTTCCAGTGAAAACACCCCAAGTATCTCCAAGGTTCAAATTATCACTAGACTTAGCTAATAGAACACTATCACCAGAAACAGCAGCGCCAACAGAACCACCTCCTGTAGTAACTCTTGCATTTAAATTTTCTGCAAGATCACCAGCAGCAAATAAATCACTTATAGCAGCATTAACACCAACTACAACAGCAGCATCTGCAGTACCCCCCGCAACATATGGTGTGGGATAATCTACAGCAGCAGCAAATCCAATAGTACTAGATAACATAACAGCACTTGCTAACACAGATGCTATTTTTTTAAAATTAAACATTTATTTTTTACCTCCTTTCATCAATCATAAATTTAATGTCGCCAATAGTCTATAGGGTATGACTATTTGACACCAATTTTTCTGTAATCCCTATAAGATATCTGTCTTTTCTGGCCAGTTTTTAATCTCACCAATTTTATTAGTGATATCTTATTATAATATTTTTTATTTAAAAACCTTTCTAATAGATTGAATCAAAGTAACTCATATAATGAGATTTATCACAGGTTTATTTATAAACATTACGTTACTATTTAATAATTAATATAAAATAACCAAATAAACAAAAAATTCTTATTTTCCACAATTTTATACATAGGGTATTTTTTAAAACATATATACATAAAAAATACCTATATTAGCAAAATATATATCTTAGATATATGGAAGAATTTATATACCATTGTTTCGTGATGAATACATAAGGAAAAATGGCCAAAAATACTAAAACAAGATCTATATCTTTAACAGATAAAGAAGGGACTTTTTCAACACTATTTCACAGATTTAAAACTACAAAGAAACAGGAATCTGAAGTAGCTAATTTAAGGCAGATTTTAAGTAATGAAAAAGCCAGATTATTACATATTTGCAAGACCAAACAACCTTCTTCTATATATCAACTAGCAAAATTATTAGGAAGAGATTTTAAAGCAGTAAGACAAGATATTAAACTTTTAGAAAAATATGGTTTTATAGAACTTATTAGCTCTCATAAGCAAGGCAGAGAAAGATTAAGGCCTGTTGTAGATGCAGATCAAGTAGTTATTACTATTAATATATAATCTAAAAATTACCAATAATACAAGAAATTCTATATGACTTAATAATAAATAAGAACTAAACTCTTCTTTTCTTATAGTAAACCCATCCAATTATTACTAATATAATTATAATTGCAACAACCCATATCCATGCTAAACTAGCCTTTTCCTCTTCTTTTACTTCTGGTTCAACTACAGGAGTTGGTTCAGGTTCTAGTGTAGGAACTTCTTCTTGTATATATCTAATCGTTAAATCAGCCTTACCATTAATAACAGAATTTAATTTAACATAGATATCATAAATTCCATCATCATCAATATCAGCCCTAACTTCCTCTCCTATATTTATTTCTTTTTGAACAGGATGACTTCCAATTTCAACTAAAGCGCTTGTTACTGTTATTTCTCTAATTCCTACAGTATGAATACTATCTCTTACTCTAAATCTTAATCTTTCTTTTACACCTAATTTTTGAGTTATATCTGTTGTTTCAAGGTCTTCTGAGACAGTAATAGTTCTTGTGTAAAAGGAAGGTGTTGTCCCACCTCCACCACTAGGACCAGCTCCTGCTAACTTAACAGTATATGTTGTTGAAGCAGAACCTTCATTTCCTGAATAATCAGCAAAAGTACATTTAGTAGTAAAATCTCCTACAGCTGAAGTCTCAGGATTTGTTGTAAAATTCTTAGAAGTTGCATTAATGCTTGATACTGTATCAGGATCTACATCACATGAACAAGTTACAGTGTTACCTTTAGTTACTATACCAGGAGTACAACTAATAGATCCTGTCGGAACTTTATTATCAACTCTAACATTGAGACTGACATTTGTACTATTTATATTATTTCTAGTATCATTTACAAAAACACTAATATTATATACACCATCATCAAGTATTGTCGTATCTATACTTATATTCCAGTACTTACCTGTAACATTTGTAGATAAGATGCTAAAATTAAAATCAGAACCATTAAAGAATGATATATTAACAGATTGTATATCATATTCCCCTGCACCAGCAGTAAGATTACCATTATCTCTAGCACTAATATTAATAACTATTGTTCCAGAAACATTAGCGTAAGATCTATTTAATCCAAATTCATTACTATCAGTTACATTAACTACATGGGGGGCAGTAGTATCATTGACTATAATTGATATATTAGTATGATTTATGAATGAAGCTGTATCTGTACCATTAAATTGAAGAGTAATTGTAAGATTATAAGTCCCAGGAGTAGAAGCAGTCAAATTAAAAAAGAATTGACTTCCATTTGTATGATTAATTACAAAATCATTAAGCGCTGTTCTATTCCAACTTAGAACAGAACTATCATTAAAAAAAAACGCAGAAGCAGGAACAGCAGGGTCAGTAGAAAGATTTGAATTATTTGATCCTGCAGTAAAGACAAAATTTCCCCCGAAACTAATATTAACTTGAGTTATATTATCTCTCCCAGAAGGAACAGAAGTGTGATTTATAGTTACACTATAATTATATTCAACATCTTCATTAACAGTAAGTAAAGGAAACGCTTCATCTCCACTCTCATTAGTAATATTATGAATCCCAACACTCATATCAGCAATAACTATAGGATAAATCATCACAACCACTAGTAATCCTAAAAAAATCGAAAATATCCAGATATTAATTTTAGCCTCTTTACCCATCATCACACTCTTTTAATATATATTATTGTTTAATAATAATTTAAATATATCTTTTCACTTTATAAATGTTTCCTTGTTATTATTTTTCAAATTTTTCTTCGTCGTCGGAAAAATGTATATTTTTAATTTTATGTTTTTTGAACTATCTTAAATTTTCTCACAAAATGTATTAAAAAAACTAAAACCAAAGTTCCAATAACTCCTCCCACTAAATAATAAACACTTTTTGAAACACCAGAGTTTCGAATAACACTTCCTGTACCCACTACCTCTTCTGATTTTTCTTCAACTGGCTCTTCACTTTCCTCAACAACTTCTTCAACTAGCTCTTCACCTTCTTCAACTGGTTCTTCAGCTTCATCCTCAACAATTCCTGCAACGATTTTAGACTTAACAACTGCTTCTGAATCTGAATTAGTTAAATCAATAATAACAACTCCACCAGTTTTAAGATCTCTAAAAAATCTTGTAGATTTAGTCTTTTCTATAAATGTAGAAATATGAACCTTGTCAAAATGTGTAGAATAATCAATTATAATATTGCCATTTTCATCAGGTGACTGGCTTAAGAATAATCCATCTCCTAATGTTTTTCCAGTATTTGGATTTAAGACCCTTACAGTAACATCATTGCTAGGATTTGTTTTTATTGTTATTTGAGTATCAAAAGCAAAAACTAATGGCATTAATACTAACATTGAAATAACAAACATCACTAATACCCTTCTTTTCATTATATTATCTATATTTTTTTCTTTATAAAGTTTTTTATTTTTCATTTTATGATAATTTTCAAGAATTTTTTAATAATGCAGATTAGATTCTCTAGAATCTTCAGATTTGTCGTCGGTGATATCCTCTGTTCTTGATTCAACATCTGATTGATAACTAACTTGCTCTCCCATCCCAGCCTGAATATCTTGCTCAAAAGCCTTTTTCAAAACTTCAACTTTGTCCAAAATCTCCCAAGTAAAATCAGGATCATTTCTTCCAAAATGTCCATAACTAGCTGTCTTTTTAAAGATAGGTCTTTTCAAATTCAAATCCTCAATAATTTTTTTAGGAGTTAAATTAAAATTTTCATAAACTAATTTAGATATCTTTTCTTCAGGAATTTTATTTGTCCCAAAACAATCTATATTAATTGATGTTGGATTTGCTATCCCAATAGCATAACTTAATTGCACCTCACATTTATCCGCCAACCCTGCAGCCACAATATTTTTTGCAACATGCCTTGCTGCATAAGCAGCACTTCTATCCACTTTACTAGGGTCCTTCCCAGAAAATGCCCCTCCTCCATGCCTCCCAACACCACCATAAGTATCAACAATTATTTTTCTTCCAGTAACTCCAGAATCTCCTTCAGGCCCTCCAATAACAAATCTTCCAGTAGGGTTTACATAAATTTTAGTATTCTCATCTAAATATTCCTTACAAATAGGACTAATAACTTTCTCAATAATTTCATTTCTCAAAACTTCTTCTGAAAGATCTTCTATATGCTGGTTTGAAATAACAACAGCAGACAATCTTTTTGGCTTATTATTTTCATATTCAACAGATACTTGACTTTTACCATCAGGCCCTAAACCTCTAATAATTCCGGTCTTCCTAACAACAGCCAATCTTTGAGTTAATTTATGGGCTAACATTATAGGAAGTGGCATTAGCTCTTCTGTTTCATTACAAGCATAACCATACATCATTCCTTGATCTCCTGCACCTTGTTCTTTATCTTCCCCTGAACCTTCTGAAACTCCTTGATTAATATCAGAACTTTGTCCATGAATACTTACCCAAACTCCAGCATCTTCATAATCAATTCCAAATCTAGGATCTGTATATCCAATCTCTTTTAAAGTCTGCCTGACAATTCTTTGAACATCTGCAAACCCTTTACTAGTTACTTCTCCAGCAACATGAACACTCCCAGTTGTAACCAAACATTCAATAGCAACTCGAGAATCAGGATCTTGCGCAATCAAGTTATCTAATATAGCATCACTTATCTGATCACAAATTTTATCAGGATGTCCTTCCGTAACACTTTCAGATGTTATTACATAGTTTTCCATTTTATATTAAAATGGAAAGCTTGAAATTTTTAATTTCATTGTCGTCCATTTTTTGTTCTCCTATTATATATAGAGTCAAGCTCCTATTATTATAGGTTAATATACTAATTAATTTTTCCTTTTTAAATTAAATTGTTATTAAAAATATAAATTCAATTCTTACAAACAAATAAATCTACTTTAATGTTGCCAGAACCAAAAGGTTTAGTAGGTATAGCATGATCTCCTGCTATAATGGTCTTACAACCAGTAAAATTGCCTTCTTCAAAACTTCTTATTGGTTCATCCTCAATTTCCTCATCTCTAGGAGAATAATAAATATGAACTTTATATGCTTTATTTACTGCATCCTCATGAACCACCAAACTATTGCTAATAAGGCTTCTTAAATCATTTTCCAATACATTACAAACACTTACCTCATTTAAACAATTCCTACTTTCATGATAATAACATTCTTTAACTAAATCTTGAATATCTTTATATTGAGGAACTTTACTTATTGCACAATCTGTTGTATAATACATACTTGATAATAAAAGATTTGAAACTTCAACACTAGTCTGCCTACCAACTTCTTCATTCCCAAAAGTTAATAAAAGAAAAATTAATCCTATTACAGTTACTAATACAACTATTATAACAAATCCAACGATTTCATGCTGTGCTTTTTTCATTTTTCTCTCCATCATTTTACTTTGCAACTATCAATTTAGTCCCTGCAATCATTTTTGCAATCTCACATTTATCATAAGCTTCAAATTCAAAATCTTTTCTGCATAAGGCAACAAAACTTGCAATAACTTTTTCATCTCTAACATTTTTATCATAAACATTAAACACATCACAATCAGGATAATTAGCGATAGTGCATTCTATTAATTCAATTTCAGTTTTCTCAAAACCACTGGACTTAATAACTCTTAAACTGCTAAATGGCCAGAAAGTTTGATAAATATCTTTATCCAATAAACTAATTAATTTATCTCCATCAACACAATTTGTTTTAGTAGCAACACAGCTAAATTCAGGAGTATCTGATAACGCTGTTAATGAAGCTAATGTTTCTTCCTCTGCAACTTTTGAAGCCCTCTCAGTAATATTTGTATATACTATTGTTATAACAAAAATACCAACCAATGCAAAAAATAATACTACTGCTATTATCATAAATGACATTTCTTGAATTCTCAACTGGGCTTTTTTACTTATCATTTTTTTATTCTTATTTATCCTCTTAATTTTCATTTTACTCTCCAAACCTATCATTATAATATAGCTTACAACTTGCTGCATCATTTATTAAACGAATCTCCTCAATTTCATTATATAACCCAGCCAACTCTCTTGAATTTCCAATATCTCCTATAACTGTTCTTAGTTTAGGTCCAACATTAGATTCACAATTTGCCCTCTTTACAATATCAATTTTATCAAGGTAGATTTCTGCTAACTGATCAAACCTTCTTTTCATTCTCTTAACATTACATTCATAAATTTCGGGATGTGAAAAAATAGCCCCATAAATTAAATCTCCAACAAAATAAACTCTTTCTCCATAAATTCTATTTGAAACATATCCTTGATTTTCATAAACAATTATCTGGCATCCTAAATCTCCTTCTTCAAAACAAACATTTATTCCTTGACAAGTTTCAGTTTCATTAGGAAAAAAAACATTTCCTAATTTCAAGCCTGCTAGTTCATCTTCAATATACCTAGGAGCATCATAAAAACAATAGTTATCAGAAAGAACAAAAGTCTGGTCTATCACTTTAAATGGCATGAAAAATGGTTTTGAAAAAAGATAAAAAGTCTTACCTTCTAAAATACTTCCAGTAAAAACATATTTATCTTTGATGCTAATTTCTGCTCCAGTCTCACCATATTTTTTTCCAAAAGTTTGTTCTGTAAAATTTAGTCTTTGCCTTCCAAAAAATCTATAATCTTCTATACAATCAAAAGAAATTTTAGATTTTTTCCTAAATGTAATTGATTGAGCCTTGCCTGCAGCTAATCCTGTTTCTAAAGGATCAAATAAACTAATAAACCTAGCAGCAGTTTCTGTAGAAATGGTTTGCTGCCCAGTTTGGATAAACTTGCCTGCAGCATAAATAGAAAGAAATAAAATAACCCCTCCTGCAACAAGTGCAAAAATCCAATTAAATGGCATTGCAATAGCTTTTTTCTTAATCTTTCTAATTTTCATTTTATTTGAATTTCTATTTAACAGTAACAAACCTATCATTCAAACCTTTTTCAATCTCAACACTAAACTTACCTTTCCTAATAGCAAAACAATTAGGATTATTATTAGTTGTAATTTTATTAATATCTAAATGTTTTATATTATGAACAGGAATCTGACAAGCTTCTTCAAGAGGATATAAAAATGTATTAACATTTCTCCCAAAATAAATTTCTAAATCTCCTCCAATTTCTTGAAAATCTCCCCTAGTACTATCAGATAAATTAAAAATACAAACATATTTTATTTGTGATGGTAAGTTACCATTAAATCCAGTTGTAATGCCTTGAGAATTCCAAGCCTCTTCTATCTTTTTATCAAATCTATCGACAAACTGTCCAAGTTTCACACATTTTCCAGTTTTTAAGAAAGAATTTATAACAATGCCAGCAATAACAATAAAAAATACAATTAATATGATTGAAAATATAACTCCGAATGATAAGCCCATTATCTGTTGTGCTTTCTTCCCTTTTTTATCAAATATCTTCACACCTTTTTTCATGTAAAAAGATAGAATCCATAGTTTATAAAATTAAGGAACTATTTCATCATCTAACTAAAATTCCTAATTAACTTTAAATATACGCTATTCCTTTCTCTTTTATGAAAAGAGGGCAAACAACAATATTCATAATTCTGGCGATTGTAATAGTTATTGGAATTATAGCAGTATATTATTTACAGCAACCAAAAACTGATAAGTTTTTTGGAATGCCTGAAAATAAAATTAAAGTAGATAATGCAAAAAATCTTATCCAAGTTTGCTTTGAAGATTCTATATCAAATGGCTTAGAAACTATAGGTTTTCAAGGAGGATATTATGAGAAACCCAACTTAGCTTATGAAAATAAAACTATATTACCTGGATTCTTACCTTATTACTATCATCAAGGACAAATCTTACATCCTTCTAAAAGCGTTGTAGAATCAGAACTAGGAAAAGCAGTTGATGCAGAATTAGAAAATTGCAAAAATATAGACCAAACTAATTTAGATGTTACTTTATCTTTTAAAACACCAAAGACTAAAGCAAGTATAAAAGAAAATGAAATCTTATTTAACATAAATTATCCTGTTATTATTAATTTAGAGGAAAAGTCAACAACTATTTTTAAACATCATCAAATAACTAGAAATTCTGCTTTAAATAATATATTAGAACTAGCTAATTTTATGACAGAATCCAGAGCTGAGAATCCTAGATTTGATTGTATTAGTTGCATAGCTGAAAAGGCTGAATCTAGCAATTTATACGTTGATGTTTATAATTTTGATTCAACAACTACAATTGTTGGAATTTATGAAAACTATACTTTAGACGAACAAGCTCTTGTTTTTTTAAATAAATTTGAATAAAATGGAAACTAAATATTTAACCCTAATTACAGGAATCTTTTTAGTTAGTATAATATTAGGAATTATGCTTATTATCCCAATAGGCCAGGCTCAAAATGGCGGAGCTAATGGAGGTGCAGAAGGAGAAACTCAAACAGAATTTGATCTAGAAACAACTCCTGTAAAAGACTGGCATAAAAATTGGGAACAAATAAAGGCAGACCTTTTTAATTCAGATTTAAGAGGAAGTGCTAAAACTGAAAGATTAAATGCATTCAATGAAAAATGGAAAGCAGCATCGGACGAGGATAGACTAGCTACTCTGAAAGGATTAATAAATACAGAAGGAGCTGAAGCCATAGATATAGACTCTCTTGCTTCAAGTGATTTATCATTCGATTTTAAATCTCCTACATTAGAATGCCCTGGTTGTGGTCAAGAAATAGCATTATCAATAAGAGATGAACAAGGAAAGCCAAAGGCATGGTTATTTTTAAATCGTGATACTTTTCCTCCAAACCTTAAGAAAATTGAATATAAAAAGGATGAAAAAGGTTTTTTATTTAGTTTTAAAGATAATAGATTTGTAGAATTGAGGACAGGAACTTTAGGATTTAATAAAGAAAATAGTAAATTTATTATATCTGGAACTGGTTGGCCTAGTGAAAATTTAGAATGGGATGGAAGGGGAGAGTTTATACAAACAGCAGAGGAAGTTGAACTTAGAGGAAATGCTGTTGTTACAGTTGGAAACTTGGAAATAACAAGAGCAAGAAAATCAACTAATATCCCTGGAAAAGCTGTATTTCTTGCAGGAGATGAAGGAAATAGTTATGTCAAAGGGACTAACTTGGATGTTTCAGTAAGGGGAAAATATTTTAAATTTAAATTGAAAGAAGAACACGGAATATTAGGAAATGTTGGACAAATAATCTATATTAAAGAAAAGGAAAAAAGGAGTTTTTTAGATTTTTGGGCAGGAAAAGGTACAGGATACACTCCTACCAAACTTTTTGAGGAATTAGAGCCAGTCAATCAAATAGCTAGAGTAATAACCCCCATAGATAAAGCAACAGAAGTTATTCTTGGAGGAATTAGATATGAGGATATTCCTCCTACAGGAAACCAGTACGTTATAATATCTCCAGGAATTGGAGATATAAAAATTAAAGGTGATGGAATTAGTACAGAGATATTTACAGGTTTGCAAAAATTACAAGGTGATGGAACAGCTATAACAGTAAAAAATGGAGATGTTCTTTACAAGTTTGAAGGCGAGAAAACTTTAATATCTCACTTGCCTGGAAAGTCTAATAGCGTTGATGAAATTGTAAATGTTCAAGATCCTGATAGAAAATATAATTCCATCATAAAAGTTAAAGTAATCGAAGCAATTGCGCCAGCAGGACCAATTGAACCAGCTGAACCACAAACAAGCCCCGATCCAACAGAATCAACTCCTCCAAGAGAACAACCAGATACACCTCAACAACCTACCGAAACTGAAATCCAAACTACAACAGAATCTAAGAACGGTAGGGTAAGACATGTATTTACCGGAGCAGGCCAATTAGAAAAAATTGAATTAAAAGAAGGAGATAGGCCTACTATGGATGCAGGATTTACTATAAGTGATCAAGATAATGAAAGATATAAAGGTAGTCTATCACAACTGCCAGATGAATCTCCTAGAAGATTAGATTTAGTATCAAAACTTAATATTGAGACAGCTGATGTGTTGATGTATTTAAAGGAAGAAGGGAGAAAGAGATTAAAATTACCTGGTCAGGGAAGGCATATTACAAGATCAGATTTGGTAAGCCGTTTGTCAGAATTGCCTCCTAGTGTAATAAATGGAGCTCTCCCATCAAACAAACAAATTTTTACACCAGGCAATATAGTAACAATAAAGAGTGGAGGCGCAGGATCAGGAACAGCAACTGTAGAAATTTGGGATGAAAGTGCAGTTATTACTAGAAAAGATGGAAGTAGAGTTTGGGGACCAAATCCCTATCATAAAAAAGTATTTTCTGGAGAAGAAGCAGAAGCAGTAATAAAATATGTGAATAATAGATATAAAGAACAATACAACCAATAAAAATTTAGTCATACTTAATCTCAAATTGTCTAACTGCCCAGCATTTATCATCCACAAAAAATCCAGCTGTATAAACACCAAAACTATGCTTTCTAACTGTTTTTTCAATATCTACCTTTCCTTTTTCCAGATTATCATCAATTTTAAATCTTGATCTTAAAATTTTCTTTCCTTTTGGATTATATAATTCTATAGTTCCATTTTTTATTCCTTTCCTATCTCCAAAACTCATTCCTAAAAATATTTTTTCATCTCTTTTTAAATTAAAAGATTTATATCGAAAAAATTGAGGAGGAAGGGTACTTGGAGGTCCACCTCCATCCTTTCTTTTACTGGTTGTCCTCACACTAGTTTTTGGAGTTATATTATCAATAATTATTAATCCTAATCCAGAAATATTCTTTTCTAAGAGATCTTTATAATCTATAGAATAAGCATAATCATAGTTCTTTTTAACGAGTTTATTATCTTTATAATTTTCAGTTGGCATTCTTCCAGATTTATTTATATCATCAAGAACTTTATATAAAAGATTTTTATTATTCTCATTTATTTTATTATATTTATTAAATACCATCCAACCTAAGAATAACATAGATTTATCAGGTTCTGTTGGTTTTTCAAGATTAATAGTAAATCCAAAACTTTCTTTAAGCATCTCATTCATATTTTTATTTCCCTCCTTATTTTTAAGAAGCTCAGAAAGGCTAGTAGAATAAAATTTTTCCCCTCCCAAAAACCCTTTTTCATCAGGATTTTTATAATGATAATCTAAATGTTTTAAAAACTCTTTATGATATTCATTATCTTGAACAATACTCGGCCTTTTCCTAACTTCAAGAACTTTTTTTCTTAAAATTGAATCTTTAAGTATAAATCCTTCTTCAAATTCATAATGGGTAGGCACTAATAAACTAACTTTTTCTTCTATATCTTTCTCATAATTTTCTATAGAAGGATGATATCTTGGTTTTTCTATTCCCTTCTTTTTTTCTCGAGCATAAACATCATCCAAACAACCAACCAAACCAATACTAGCTATAGTTGTAGCAGCACTTAAAAATCCCCTTCTATCTAGTTGAGAATCTTCAACCATTTCAGCTAATTTTGCTTCCATTTTCTTCTTTTTTACAGAATATCTCAATTTATAAGTTTTTTGCTTATTTTTTATTTTCCAAAAAACTATTTAAAGAATATCAATATAAATTTGTAAAGTTGAGAAAGACTAGCGTCATCTAATAATTTATGAATAGATTTAAGATTAGCATAAGCATCTCCTCCTCTAAAGACACCAATTTGTCTACCTTTAAAAAATAAACCCCCTCCACTTTCACCTATAATACCTCTGCGCTGACTAGTAGTCAGTCCCCCTATTCCTATAGAATTATCAATCCCAGTTACTGTGCATATACGAGGTTCGTGTAACCCTCCCCCACATCCCATTTGTGCAACTCTATCACCAACCTTTACATAATCTTCAGTTTTAGCAATCTTTATCCTTCTTTTCTTCATATCATTTATTTGTTGAGGGGTTCCTGTTAATTCTAATAATGCTAGATCAGATCCTTCGTCAGGATGAGAAAAAGCAACTATTTCTGCAGACATTCCTTCAACTTCTCCTTTATAACCAGGTAAATCAACACAATGAGCTGCAGTCAATACATATACTTTATTACCAAAACCAACGATGGTTCCAGAACAAGTCTTTCCAACATTACTACCCTCTCCAAAACCTTCAATTTTAACACTACCAGTAATTGGATTATTTGCCCTTCTTGGAGTTTTTTTCAACAAAGTTTCTAATGTTGAAAAATCTCCTTTCTTTAAAATATCCTCAACAAGTTTTTTTTGCTTTTTTTCAGTCAATTCTGTAAATATTTTTCTACTTTCTGGAGTAAGCTGATTAAAAGCAACGGAAGGAGAAACTATTGTTCCTGCCTTACCTATAAAATATCCTAATTCTGAAGGACCTTCTATCTCCCCTTCGGGAACAGATACATGATAATTTTCATTAGTTGTAAAAACCTGAAAATTAACTTTTTCCCCTTTATTATCTATAAGTTCTACTCTAAGTGCAACTGCCCCATCACCATGATTTACTTCCTCAATACTATGAGAATCTTTCCAATAAAGTTTATTATTATCTTCTCTAAAAAAAGATTCTCTATCAGGACCATAAAGACTCTTCCCTTTTAATTCAAGTACTGAAATTTTTCCAGCCTCCCCTCTTGTTATAATAGCATGCCCATCATAACTTTGAAAAGATAAAGTTTTCTTGCTAGGTTCAATATTATCAATACCTAATCTATTCCCTGAACCAATAACAACAATAGCTCCTTTTCCCTTGGGAAAAACAGAACCTATTTTATTATCAGTTACTAGAACTGATGGCCTATTACTCAATTGATTTTCATCAAAAACCAAATCCAATTCAGGATTATTTTCTCCAAATCTAGTATTAACAAAAGAAAAATCAACACCACCTTCCTCATTTAAAAAATAATAATACTGGTTTTTGACATAAGCACGTATTTTCCCATCCTCAAAACTGTAAAAAAGTCTTGTTTCCTTTTTATTAAAATCACCATTTGTTTTCTGCAATCCCTGAAGTTTTCCTCCTTGGGTTTTTAAATATCCAGCTTGATTTGTTTTTATTTCAAGCAATCCTTGAATATTTTCATCAACAGTTGGAATAACTTCTGAATCAGAAGGAACACTAACAACAACTCTATCTTCTAAATATTCAACAATAGAACCTTCTGGAAGATCTACCTTATATCCTCTTAATGTATATGTTCCAGCTTTAGTTTCAAATTTAGTCCCAGCATCAAGTTCTCCTTCATCATTCAATACAAATTTTGGAGGATTATCTTTATCATATTTAACTTGGAATTTATTTCCAGATACATCAATATTTTTAGTATTTGCATCACCAGTTATTTTAATGTATTTATCTAATCCAGATAAATCAACATCACCAAAAATTACACTTGTTTCAACATCTCCTGCTTGAATAACAATTTTCTGTGCGGTTTCTATATTAACATTTCTTATTGAAAAATGATTAGCTCCAACAATTTTAACAAAACCTTCTTTTCCTGGAATAGGAGTAAAAATTCTATAACCTGTTTGTTCATTCCCTATTCTTTTCGCTTCAGTAATTGTTACACCTTCAGTTCTCAATAATCTTTGCTCATCAGGCGTGAAGTCTTCTGCAGGGATTACCAAATTTATATGGAGTATAAAAATAATGGCTATTAGTATCAAAAAGAATCTCGCATGTCTTCTCATCCCACTACCTCCAATTTATTTACAAAATGAAACTTATAATCTTCATCAAATACTTTTGAGTTTTCATCTCTTACAATAAATAAAAGGGCCCCTGTCTCATCACTTTTTAAAACATGGAATTTCAAATCATATTTTTGTCCAATATCATAAAGACAATCAACACAAACAGCATCAGTTTTTTTCATTTGCTCATCCATAGCTTCTGTTATGGCATTATAAATTATGCCTAATCTAATAGCAATTTCTCCATCGAAATCTTCAAGAATATAGCTTTTCTTATCTTTAACTATACTCAATAGATAATTAACATTAAAAACAACTTTTTCATTTTCTATTTTAGTAGTTGTTTTAATCTCGTTAGAAGTTATCTTAAAATCTAGGAAATCTTCAAAATCATTTATACAAAAAGGCATAATAAAATCCATATACAAACTTATTTCTTCTTCAATTTTTTCTTTTAAAGGCATATTATTCTCATTTTCATAAAGATAATATGCAATAGCTTGTTCAAATGAAAGTTCTGGAATTGTAAAATACCCTCCAGTTTGACCTATATGATAAATTGCTTCTTCTCCAGTTTCTTCAACACAATTCTCAACAAAATTATGAATACTAGAAATCTCTGAACTTATTTTTGTTTTCTTAACATCTGGCTTAATAACAAAAAACAAAATTAATCCTATAACAATTATAACTGCTATAATAATAAAAAATGTAATCTGCCCCTTTTTTCTCATAAGAAAATTAAGGAAACATAGTTTTTAATCTTTATTAATTACAAGATAAAATATAAATATTTAAAAACACAAATAAATTATATAAAAAATGAAAGATTTAATTTCAAAAATTAAAGAGCCTATTAACAGAAGAAGATTTCTTGAAGCAACTTTGGCTGCCAGTTTAGCAATACCATTATTAAATTATTCTCAAGCAAATGCTTATAATTACCAAAGTTCTGACATTTCATTATCTGATTACAAAATAGTTGGAAACCCAGAAGGAATTACTGAAACAAAACTAGGAATAAAAACTATTAATACAAAATATTTTCTAAAAGGAGATTTAAGTAAATTACCTTCTGATTTAGAGGAAGAGGAATTTTATAAAATAATAGAACCTTTAGAAAAAAAGACAGAGACACTTCTTATATATAAAGAAGCATCAAAAGAGAAAATAATAAAGAAATTCAAAAAAGCCTCAGATAAAATGAGGAAAAGAGTAAAAAAGCTGAAAGATGATAAAACGTTTTATACTAAACAGGATACAGAAAATCTTCTTAATTTTATGGAAAACCTAGATTTGAAGGATAAGTATCCTAAAGGGACAAGGTTTGTTATTAAAACAGGAGCTGGCAAGCAAGGCCCAACATATGCAGTTTATGATCCAGATGGCAATAGGACAACATTTAAAGAAATAAAAAGACCTGAAACAGTATCTTCTATAAGAAAATTTTTCAATTTTCAAGAGCATTGGTTTGATGTTTATGAGGATTCAAATAAAGATTAAAACCATGTAAACAATCAAAACATATAAATATTAATAAAACTTATATTTATTATCAAAAATGGCATTAAAAGGACTAATTAAAAAGATAGCAAGTCCAGTTATTCTAGCAAGTAGTTTAGCAATTGGAAGTTTAGCTTATTCTCCAGAAACTGCTAATGCCCAGCAAATTTCTTCTAGTAATTTAAGAGGTTATGGCAATGCATTTAACTCTTTTGGAAGACTTTACCGTTCAGGACTTTTGCCAGCTAAAACTTTAGATGACGTAAAATTCCAAGTTGGAATGAGCAATGTTATGGGCTTTTTATCAGATTATTCTTATTCACAGGCAGCTGATCAAGATTTTAGAATATTAAGAGAAGAAATTAGAAGAAATAGAGTATTGGAAAGAGAAGTAAGACAAGTAGATATTAATCAGATACCTCAAACTTTTATTTCTAATTATTGGAAAGATTTTGATAAAGATGGACATGCTCAAATTAAAGAATTTGTAGGTTTAAATAAACAGGTATTTAGAAGTAATGAGTCATTTAGATTTGGGATGTATCTTCCAATGGATATTAAGGGTAAAAGCTACAAAATGGAAGTACAGGACCCAAAAGGAGAATCTGTCTTTAAAGAGTCTGGTTTCCTTAGGAAAAACCGTTATGTAGAATCTGCATATTTAAATTTAGGAGTTGTTTTAGATAGACGTGGACCTGGAACTTATGCAATAGCATTTTCTCTCAATGGAAGACCTTGGGAAAAAAGAGAGTTTCAATTAATTAAAGGAAATGTGCCTAAAAGAAACAATCAAAAACAATTTCCAGAAACCTTTCTAGCTAATTGGAAGGATTTAAATGGGGATAAAAAGCCTGATTACAATGAATTAGAAATAAAAACAAGATTTATAGAAGGGGATCCTATAACCATAATTAGAGATTCTAAAAATAAATATGCAGGAAAAACATGGGAAAATAAAATTTTTGATGAAAATGACAGGCTATTAATTACGGATAAAGAAGATTTTTCTAAATATAGTCGTTGGTGGTCTGATCCTAGTCATGAAATTAGAGGCTTAAAACCAGGAAAATATTATGCTGTCTTTAAACTTGATGGCAAATATTGGAATGATATAAATTTTGAAGTCGTTCCAAATCCGAGAAAATCTTCTGATCCCTTGGGAACAGGACTTGCCATAGAAAATCCACCCAAGAAAGTAAAACCTAAGCCAAAGGAAAACCCAGACATAACATTCGAAGAAATTGACGACTAATTTTTATATTAATAATTTTAAATTAAAACCCAAATTCTAATCCAGTAGAAGTTCTTTCTCTTGTTTGAGAAGGTCTTACAATTATTGAGCATGAATTAGGAGCTGGCTGATTATTATAACCATCTTTACATCTTATATAATAATTCTTATTCAATACCCATTCTGCAGTATGAGTCTTACTATTAAGGGTAAACATATCAATTCCAGATTCTACCTCAAAATTACAATCCGTATCAGAATAAGTACATACAGCTTCCTCGTTTGTAACTATCTTCAACTCAGTATCTCTATAAGCTCTTATAATTAATGGGGCTGATCTGTCTGTTTCAACAACAAAACTTGTGTTCCTATAATCTGTATTTCCTCCTAAATCAATACATTTAATAAAATAAGTATAACTTCCTTGAACTAAATCTTGTCTTTGTACATGCCTGCTTCCTGTAGTATTTCGGAACAAAACATAATCTTCTTCTATTACTGGAGGATTATTATTCCTATCATTATAAAAATAACAAAGCGCTTCTCCATTTAGATAACCATTATCTGTTCTAGCTGTAACAAAAACCGGGACTACATCTGATGAAGCTCTTATAGTTTCATTAGGTCCAACTCTTAAAATATTCAATGGTTGAGTTCCAATTACATTATACAAATAACTTTGCCTATTAAGATTTTTATCCCCTTCTGGAATTGAAGGTGATGGCTGATCTTTACATCTAAAATAATAATTATTTTCTGTTCTATCTTGTATACCTGTTAAGGTAGTTCTGCAAGTATATAAGTTCCGATTATTCATTTGGAAAATAAAATTATCACAATTCATTTCTTGTTCCATATTTTCATAACTTCTATCTTCTCTTGACCACTTACACGTACTTGGCTCATTAACATAAACCTCTAAATTAAGACTAGTTTTATTAAATCTAACAGGATTCCCACTTGGAACATTAACATCAACAATTACAGGGGGCGTTATATCAGGACCTTTTTCAACGCAAAAACTAACTGAAAAAGCATCCTGATTGAAATTACCATTTGCGTCCTGACATCTTACAAATAAAGTATACTCTCCATCATTCTTTAACTCAGGATTTGCCGTATTAAGTGCATCAGGTCCTGGCAAAGCTAATTTTTCAGTATGATTATAGTCAAATAAAGTATTTGCTCCAACAAAAAAGGCCATACTTTCAAAGTCTGTTGTCAAATTATAATCTATCTTACACTGAGCAGGTTCATTAGTTATAAAAGTAAACTCTAATGGGTAAAAAGCCCTAATACATTCTTGATCTGTAGGTTTAACAATAACTCCTGTTGCAGGAGGTCTTACACTTAAATCCGGTTGGAATATATGCTCTTCATTTACTTCCTTGAAATCAATTTTAGGAGAATTAACATCATGAGGATTTACCCATACACACTTCTGATCTCCTGTTCCTGGATTAATTATTTGACAAGCTTGCCCAAGACTTTTACATGTATATTCACTACATTCTTTAAAATCATTACACAACTCACAATCTGCTCCCCCTATTGGAGCTTGCCAAGGCAAGCAATGAAATTCAGTTATTTCCTTAGTTTCTTTTTTATATGTAAGAACAAAAATTATGGCCGCAACTGCTAATCCAAGTAAAATTGATCCCGTTTGTCCTAAAGCACTTTCAGTTAATGCACTTACTGCTCCCCCTATTCCTCCCGCAAGAGCCCCCCATAATCCACCTTTATCTCCTCCTGCCAAACTTCCAATTAATCCAAAGATAGCTGCTCCACCACCTACTTTAACAGCCAAGTTTTGCAAACTAAAATTACCAAAAGCTCCAAGTAATCCTCCTGCACCTGCAACCGCAGGAGGCGTGTTAGGAGGAGGAGTGGTAGGAGAACCATCTGATCCTCCACTTCCTTGTTGTGTTGCAGAATCAAAATTTTCATCAACCTCTGTCCCACCTATGCCTAAACCCCTAACTGGAGTAAGGGTAGTAGTAGTACCACCATGATTTCCCCCATCAGCAGCACTAACCAAAACACTAAAAGCAATCACACTAAAAACTAAATTTAAGATTATAAAATAACATTTCAAATTTTTCATGATTTTTTTATTTTTTGTTACCATTTTATCTATCAATCAAAAAGCCCTCCTAAAAAACCATCATCATCTTCTATAATTTTTGCATCCTCTACAACTCCTTGAGATATGGTTCTTCTTTTCCCATTATCTATAACTGCAATTCCATCATCAGTAAACCTACCATTGATATTAATGTAATTTCCACAATCTCCTAAACTCTTACAAATACCATCCATCTTACCTGCCCATTCGCCTGTCAAAACATCACAATTTTCATCACATTCTTTGCCTCCAAAAAGGCCAGTCTCAAAAGTAACAGTCTGCTTTGAATTGCCTAAACTGCATATAGATTTTGCATTTCCTTCTTGCCAGAATTCTAATCCAGGAGGATTTTTAGGCAAACATATTCCTCCTTCTGCTAAAATTCCAAAATTTTCTTTATCAGAATCTACATTTGCAAGTTCTGGATTTACATTAGGATCTGCACTAGATCTGCTAGAACTTCCATCATAATGAAATCCCTCTTTCCAATAACAATCTCTTTTATCCGTATTGAGACAATCATCTTCTTCAAACTGGTCAATACAATCAGTCCATCTGTTAACTCTACAGGCAGATTCTATAAAATCCCCATCAGTAGTTGAAAGTGTATCTTGAATACAAACTTCATTTCTAAAATCAGCACAAGCCTCCACTATTTCTTCTCCTTGAATACAAACATGTCTAAAATGCCTACTTCCAACAGCATCTCTTCCCCCTCCAACTTCTCCTTGATACATACACCAAGATTCTCCATTTTTATAATCTCTTCCACTTTCAGTATCATAACAATTCAAATCAGTACATATATTTTTTCCATAACTAGCTCCTCTCCCCTTTTTACAAATACTTCCAGCAAGATAATTACAATTCCCACAACTTGCCGAATCTGCATTACCATTAACAGCATTGGTATTACAAGATTCACTTTTTGGAACTATCTCTTGCCAATAGGCAGGATTGCTAGAATAAACTTTACTTGCATCATAAATATTAGCAGAATTCCCACAACTATCTTTAAAATAAACTTCATCTCTTCCTTCAACACAAGTAGTCTCTCTTGTTGGCCCGCATTCAGTTGCAAGTTCGTCTGCAGTACATAATTTATCTTTAAAAAATTCTGCCTCAGTTGCTACGTCTCCTCTTCCTTGCAAACAATCTCCTCTTGAAGTCATTAAACAAGTCCTACTGCCTTCTTCATCAAAAACACATGCTCCTATATCTCTAGAATATACAGTAGCAATACAACTTGCTTCATCAAAAATATCTGTTCGAAAATCAGTTTCAAGAGCATATAAACTAGACAATCTTTTACATCTAGTCAATGTTACAAAACTTGCCTGATCACCAATAACACAACATCCTAAATTACACTGGGGAACCTGACATCTTTCATCGTTAACCCAAGTTCCAGTCGAAAGCTCACAAACCTTTTCAGGAGTATTTTCCATACACAAACCTTCTGCGCTATCTATACAACAACCTAGCCTACAAAAACTGGTTGCATCACAACTTGTTGGAGTTTGTCTAAGCCCTCCACTTGTATCACATTGATCTTCCTGAGTATTCTGACACCAAGCTCCATTTACTGTCTTTTCACAACAAACATTGAATGCAGGCCCCTGAGCAACTACAAAACTAACCAAACTTAAACCTGATACAATTAATAAAATTAGGAATACAGACATCATCAAATAACCAGACTTGCTCTTACTTATTTTCATCAGATTATCAATTCTTTTTATTTTTCCCCTCATCATCTTATCTCAATCACTCCTGGAGGAATAACAACACTCCTTATAGCAAACATAAATTTCTCTTCAGTATCTCTATCAGTTATAATATAAATCTTACTCCCCTCTCCTTGTTTCTTTTTCTCAACTTTTATACTTGGATAATATAACATATAATTCAAAGTCTCACTATCTCCATATCTAGTTTCAAAAGCCATAATTGAACTTGCAATCATAACAGAATTATAAATCTTAGACCTTATTCCAGTTCTTAAAGTATTATAAGTTTCTGTTCTTTCTTTTGAAATACTTAAAGAAATATTTACATCAACCAAAACATTATCAGGAACTATTTCAACATTAACTTCAGCAGGTTTCATTGAAACAGCATAACCTTTTCCTTCAAGAGATTCCTTAACATTATTCATACAATTCCTTATTTTAGGTTGAGCATAAGTCTTCAATTCTTCTTCGATAGAATTTTTCAAAATAGGTTTCTGCATTACACAAGGTTTAAGGTTTTCTTCAGTATAACAAACATATTCAACTTTATTATCTTTATACAAATAATAATTTTCAGGAGTAATACTTCCCCCTTGCAAACTTAAAATCTCAATACCTTCTTTTACAGGTTCCAACATGCAATCTTTTATCTGTTCAATAGGAGCTTTTTCAGCAACAAAAAATGTTTCAATAAAATCTGTCCTACTAAATAAGAAAATTAAAACAATTAATATCAATATACCTAAAATAATAAAAATTGTCAACTGCCCCTTTTTATTATATCTACAACCACCTCTTTTTCTTTCCATCTTTATATTATAACATTTATATTATTTATAAATTTATACATAAGGTCTGACATTTACCTTTCCTCCTTTGTTGCCAAAATCATCCTTACATTGCACATAATAAGTTCTAAAAGGCTCCCAAGTAGCAAAATGATTCCTATCATCACCACTACTCATTAAAGAAGCATCTTCAAATACAAAATTTCTTATAAAATCTTGCCTACATTCTGCATTTTCATTTGTTACTATTCTCAATTCTCCATTATCAAAATAAATTCTAGTTATTCTCGGACCAGAACTATCAATTCTTACATCAAAATAAGTTGACCTTTCAGCAGTATTTCCAGCAAGATCTTCACACATAAAATTAATATTCCATCTTCCTCTACTTAATCTTGTTAATGAATATTCATGAATATTAGAACCATTTTCATTTTCATATATAAAATTATCTCCAAAAATACTATTTCCTTCCCAGGAACAAGTAGCCTCTCCATTATTTGCACCTCCAGAAGTACTTAAACTTAATCTAGCACTAACTGGCTCAACAGCAGAAGTTATCAAGCTTCCTTCTGCTGGCAATACTTCATCGATAGATAATTCTGAAGTTGAACTTATAAACTCAAAAACAAAAC
>Ga0310122_10000220_pt1 | contig 36765 bp, 34 predicted proteins | sample CB6_Bottom_1051__FD_203503 | JGI IMG/M metagenome (GOLD analysis project Ga0310122, IMG submission 203503) | Marine microbial communities from Western Arctic Ocean, Canada - CB6_Bottom_1051 | ecosystem: Environmental > Aquatic > Marine > Oceanic | place: Canada: Western Arctic Ocean | collected...
CTGACTGATTGTTGCTGAAGCCTTGTGGCGTCTGCCGTCTCAGTGGTGTCGCATTATAGGGAACCCACTCAGCTTAGCAACTACTTTTTCATAAAAAATGAATAAATAGGGGTTAACTGCCTAATAGTTCACCTAAACAGAAAAAAGAGAACATTTCTGCTCTCTTTTCGCTCAAAATCCAAAAGAATTCTTAGATAAATGCGTAAGCATCTGCGTACATATGGTCTCGCTTTGCTTCTTTATTCTGAGTAAACAAGTCTCTTGCAGCGCCTGCCATTTCGAAACGACCCGCAATGTAGATATCGAAATCAGCTAATGATTCGAAACTTTGCGTGATTGCTTCTAATACATTACCCGTTTGGCCGTTCCAAACTTCAGGTGCTTCTTCTACTACTGGTACAAAATGCACATTGCTGTGTTTTGCTGCAATGTCGACAAGCTCTTCTTTCGCATACAGCTGACACTCATCTTTTGCACCCCAGTATAGATGAATCTCTTTTTTACTGTTCTGCGCGATGCAGTGATCGAGAATAGAGCGCACGTAGCTAAAGCCAGTACCACCAGCAATTAGTAACAGAGGACGATCGCTTTCTTCTTTAACCCACGCATCACCGTGCGGAGCATCAATAGCTATATCGCCATCTTCAGCTTGCGCTTTCTTCATTGCCTCAACGACTTCTGAAGCGTAAGCATTGTGCTCAGCTGCACCAATGTGTAACTCAAGCTCGCCTTCATGGCGACAAGGGCTGCTTGCAATCGAAAATGGACGCTTATCTTTCTCGCCCATTTCAACCATCAGATATTGGCCCGCTTTAAAAGCGACCGGTGTTTCTGGGTGAAGTAGGATTTGGTAAGTATTACAAGCCAAAGGCTCGATAGACTTCACTTTACATTTAATAGTCATGTTCTTCCTCTTACTAACCCTTAATCGGCAAAGGTTAGAACTAAATTACTTTCTGCAAATGCTTGGCAAGCAAAAATCCAGCCTTGTTGCTGCTCTTTCTCTGTGAGCATGGGTTCAAGATGGTAACTCACTTGCCCTTCTAATTTTCTGCACATACACATCGCGCATGCGCCGACTTGGCAACGGTTTGGGAAATAGATATCGCTGTTGAGCGCAGCATCCAAGACCGTTTGCCCTTTTTCTACAATAAAACTGATATTTTCTGGGTATAAGACTACTTGGTAGCTCATGAAATTCCTAGCTGTTCCCAGATGCTATCAATCTTTTTAACGACATCAGGATCTTTTGTGATTGGAACACCCCACTCACGCAGGCATTCGCCTTCCCACTTATTGGTCGCATCTAGACCCATTTTTGAGTGTCCTGTTTCATTCTGTAGGAATAACGTATCTCTGGCCGGATCCATTCTTGTGGTCACCGCCCAAATAATGTCATTCCAATCACTCACGTTGACATCGCCATCACACACGATAACAAACTTGTTCTCATCAAATTGAGACCAAACCGCTTCCATGATTTTCTTACCATTACCGGCAGCTTGCTTATCAATAGACACCACAACCATGCTGGCATTGTCGTTTTGCAGGTGAATATCAATAATTTCAGGATGAACCTTGGTTAACTCAGCTAAGCTACCCTCTATATGTTCACTATTTACAGGTGCTGCTTGGACATCTGGCGATAACGCTAACTCGGCATCCCACTTCTTAGTGATATCTAGACCCATCTTAGAACCTAACCCAACCACAGGTGATGCAAAATCCAATGAATCGATTGGCGTGTGCTCTATCATCAAGCTATCGCGTGACGGATCCATATGTTCACACATAGCAGCGGTCACTTGAGACCAGTCTCGTGCATTCACATCTTCATCGCACACCAATACAAACTTGGTGTACATGAATTGGCGTAAGAAAGACCATACACCCATCATCACTCGCTTAGCGTGACCTGGGTATTGCTTCTTCATGGTTACTACTGCCATTCGGTATGAACAACCTTCAGGCGGTAGATAGAAATCTTCAATCTCTGGGAACTGCTTTTGAAGAATAGGAACAAACACTTCATTTAACGCAACACCCAATACCGCAGGCTCATCAGGTGGACGGCCAGTATAGGTGCTGTGATAGATAGGGTTTTCGCGCATGGTTACATGAGTAACAGTGAACACATGGTGCTTTTCTTTCTCGTTGTAGTAACCAGTATGATCTCCGTAAGGCCCTTCGTCCGCGAACTCATTCGGGTCGATGTAACCTTCCATCACGATTTCCGCACTTGCAGGAACGTCTAAATCATTGCTGATTGATTTAACAACCTCAGTTTTACTACCGCGTAGTAAGCCTGCAAACGCGTATTCCGATAAAGTATCCGGCACTGGCGTAACCGCACCAAGAATGGTGGCAGGATCTGCTCCAAACGCTACAGAGACTGGGAATGGCTTACCTGAGTTAGTTTCCATCCAATCACGCAGATCAAGCGCTCCACCACGGTGGGCTAACCAACGCATAATGACTTTATTCTTGCCGATCTTTTGCTGGCGATAGATGCCTAAGTTTTGGCGTTTCTTATTAGGACCGCGAGTAACCGTTAATCCCCATGTTAGCAATGGCGCGACATCGTCGGCCCAACAGCTCATCACGGGGATTTTATCTAGGTCGACGTCATCACCCTGCCATATCACTTGTTGGCATGCCGCTTTACGAAGACGTTTAGCTGGCATATTTAAGACTTGCTTAAACACCGGCAGTTTATCAAGAGCATCTTTAAAGCCTTTTGGTGGCTCAGGTTCCTTTAGATAAGCTAACAACTTACCTACTTCACGCAGTTCTTTCACTTCCTGACGACCCATACCAATAGCCACACGATTAGGTGTACCAAATAGATTGGTTAAAACAGGCATGTCATAGCCTATTGGGTTTTCAAACAAAAGAGCCGGGCCACCAGCACGTAGAGTACGGTCGCTAATCTCGGTCATTTCATAGTCTGGATCGACTGGGTGAGAAATGCGTTTCAACTGACCAATACTTTCAAGATGGTCGATAAAATCACGTAAATCTTTAAAACTCATAGGACTTCTACATGCTGATTATTCTGCGCTCAGTATATCAAAAAGGGTGACGCTGAGATCCCCCTTTTTAGTGTGGTTATTGAGAGGCAAAATCCACTTTACGGTAATGCTTGCTCGATCAAAGAGCTCTTCACCTGAGGGTTATCATTTACAAGATCTTGCAACCATCGCGTATGACCTTGTTTGGCTAATTCACGGGCGACTAATGGCGCTTCATCGGCAATCGCCATCCTAGAGACAAGAAACTCCTTCACCTCTTCTGATAGCGGGTTAACCTTGGTAAGCAAAGTAATCGCTTCATCTTTCAAACGAGGGTTCTTAGTCGCAGCCATTACTTGTTCAAGTGCGAACGCTTGTTTGGTTTCAGCAAGGCGGACTAGCTCAGCTTGGCTATGATAATCGGCCTTCATTCGCCATAGAATCTTGTAGACCTCTGGGTCTTCGCTCACTTGCGCTAATCGAACCACCACCTCAGTAGAAGGTAGCCAGCTAACAATCGAGGAGGCCGTCAGTTGCTTGGTCAGATAATCAACCGCTTCAGGAGACAAACTGTCTAGCTCTCTGATTAACAATGCTTCTCGTGTTTGAACTTGATGCTCAGATCCAGATAACCACTCTTTTAGGTCGAGTTCTTGTTTCTCTGCATCTAACACAAACACCAGCGTCTTCTGGTCTTGGCGCCACTGTTTGATGAGCCGGTTGGCAATCGAAGGGTAATTAAAGGCAGGTACCGTAAACTCATAACCATCTCCACGCTCTAAAACTTGGTAAGTTGGCGTGATAGCGAGTTGCTGCTCAATGAAGATAGACATCTTGGGGGTGAGGACAATTTTTTGCTGTTCGAGCTTCTTCAAGAGTTGGTAACGAGCCACTTCTTGTTGGGGAAATGTCAGACGCTCAAGCGCGAAGCGCAGCGAATTAACTTCGTCACGTACGACAAATTCGAGTAATTCAGCAGTTTTCAGTTTTACTTGATCATTCTCAAGCCAAGACTCTACTGTAATTGGAGACATCTCGGTGGCATAGCTCATACCGACCGGGGAAAGTAACAGTGAAGTAGACAGGAGTAATGATGACAACAGTCCATGTTGCATTTTAACTTCCTTTTAACACTTTTGCTCATTCTGCAAGCTGTCGCTATAAAATGCAAATAAAAAGCGCCACCCGAAGGCAGCGCTTTTTAATAACTATCAGCTAATCAAGACTACTGACGACGCATTGCGTCAAAGAACTCATCGTTCGTTTTAGTCATTGCTAACTTATCGATAAGGAATTCCATTGCATCAGTTTCGCCCATAGGGTGAACAATCTTACGCAGGATCCACATCTTCTGTAGTTCATCGCTCTTAGTAAGAAGCTCTTCACGACGAGTACCTGAGCGGTTGAAATCAATCGCTGGGAATACGCGCTTTTCAGCAATCTTACGGTTAAGGTGCAGTTCCATGTTACCTGTACCTTTGAATTCTTCGTAGATTACTTCATCCATCTTAGAACCAGTATCAACCAGTGCAGTTGCGATGATAGTTAAGCTACCGCCTTCTTCTACGTTACGTGCCGCACCGAAAAAACGCTTTGGACGATGTAGAGCATTCGCATCAACACCACCAGTAAGAACTTTACCTGATGAAGGAATAACAGTGTTGTAAGCACGAGCTAGACGAGTGATTGAGTCCAGTAGGATAACCACATCTTTCTTGTGTTCAACAAGACGCTTCGCCTTCTCGATTACCATTTCTGCTACTTGTACGTGGCGAGATGCTGGCTCATCGAAAGTCGATGCGATTACTTCGCCTTTAACTAGGCGCTGCATTTCTGTTACTTCTTCTGGACGCTCATCGATAAGTAGAACCATTAGCTCACACTCAGGATGGTTGCGTGCAATGCTTTGTGCAATATTTTGCAGAAGCATTGTTTTACCTGCTTTAGGCGGAGCAACAATCAGACCACGCTGGCCTTTACCTATAGGTGAAGCAAGGTCAAGAATTCGAGCTGTGATATCTTCAGTCGCACCATTACCCGCTTCCATCACCATACGTTCGTTGGCGTGAAGAGGAGTCAGGTTTTCAAAAAGGATTTTGTTACGAGCGTTGTCTGGCTTGTCGTAGTTAACCGTGTTTACTTTAAGCAGTGCAAAGTAACGTTCGCCATCTTTAGGTGGACGGATTTTACCGCCAATCGAGTCACCGGTGCGAAGGTTAAAACGACGAATCTGGCTTGGTGATACGTAAATATCATCTGGCCCAGCAAGGTACGAACTGTCGCCGCTACGCAGGAAACCAAAACCGTCTTGAAGAATTTCTAGAACACCATCACCAAAGATGTCTTCACCACTTTTTGCATGCGCTTTAAGGATGGAGAAGATAATGTCTTGTTTTCTTAGGCGAGCTTGATTTTCAAGACCTAGGCTTTCGCTAAGTTTAACAAGTTCAGACACAGGTCTGTTCTTCAGTTCAGTAAGATTCATAGTGGTGGAAGTTTGTTTAGTCAAAATAGGATCTGTTTTCTTAAGTTAAGAAGGAGTTGGTCACAGGATCGACCAAGAAGAGAAATTCGTTCAATTAACGTGCGATAAATTAGCACTAAAACTAAGACTAGTCCATAGCTTAGAAAAAACAAAACCGCGCATTTGTTAACTGCGCGGTTTCTTTTCAAAGGCTCACCTAATTAAAGGTTAGCGTCTAGGAACTCTTTAAGTTGAGTTTTAGACAATGCACCAACTTTAGTTGCTGCTACGCCGCCATCTTTGAAAAGAAGCAGCGTTGGAATGCCACGAATACCAAATTTTGGTGGAGTTCCAGCATTTTGGTCGATATTTAATTTACCGATTGTGAGCTTGCCTTCGTACTCGTTTGCGATTTCATCAAGAATCGGCGCAATCATTTTACATGGACCACACCATTCTGCCCAAAAATCAACAAGAACAGGGCCTGCAGCATTGATTACATCGTTATCAAAACCGTCATCAGTTAGCTGCAAAATCTTATCACTCATCTTCCACTCCAATGTATTTTTTAGAACTGGTTGGATGATAACCAGTAAATAGATGCCCTATTGGAATGTATTTACTTTCGTATTGCAAGCTTAAGCTGATATTCTATAGCAATGAAAAAGACGCATATCACAGAGCAAAAGTTCGCCGACTTGGATTTACTTCCTCAAGTCATTGAAGGATTGGAGAAAAAAGGGTTCGATTATTGTACCCCTATCCAAGCCTTGGCGCTCCCGGTACTGCTCACCGGCCAAGACATTGCAGGCCAGGCCCAAACGGGTACTGGTAAAACGCTTGCGTTTCTAACTGCTACTTTTAACCACCTGCTAAAAACACCTGAGCATGAAGGGCGTAAGCCTAACCAGCCACGTGCAATTATTATGGCACCAACGCGTGAACTCGCGATTCAGATCTACAACGATGCTGACTCTCTGGTTGAAAGCACGGGTATCAAAGCAGCACTCGCTTACGGTGGCGAAAGCTACGACAAGCAGCTAGGTAAAATCGAAGAAGGCGCAGATATCTTAATTGGTACTACTGGCCGTATCATCGATTTCTACAAGCAAAAGGTATTTAACCTTAACCACATTCAAGCTGTTGTGCTTGATGAAGCCGATCGTATGTTTGATCTGGGCTTTATTAAAGACATTCGCTTCTTGTTCCGCCGTATGCCTGAGCCAAAAGATCGCCTGAACATGCTGTTCTCTGCGACGCTGTCTTACCGCGTACAAGAGCTAGCGTTCGAGCACATGCACAACCCAGAGCACGTGGTTGTTGAGCCTGAGCGTAAAACAGGTCACCGTATTCAAGAAGAGCTGTTCTACCCTTCTAACGAACATAAGATGGCTCTTCTACAAACGTTAATCGAAGAAGAATGGCCAGATCGCGCAATCATCTTCGCTAACACGAAGCACAAATGTGAATCAGTTTGGGGCCACTTGGCTGCCGATGGTCACCGTGTAGGCCTGCTAACTGGCGATGTTCCTCAGAAGAAACGTGAAAAAATTCTTGAGCAGTTCACCAAAGGTGATGTTGACCTTCTTGTCGCAACGGATGTTGCAGCTCGTGGCCTACACATTCCTCAAGTAACACACGTATTCAACTTCGACCTACCTGATGATTGTGAAGATTACGTTCACCGTATCGGCCGTACAGGTCGTGCTGGTGAAAGCGGTCACTCGATCAGCTTTGCTTGTGAAGATTACGCAATCAACTTGCCACCAATCGAAGAATACATTGGGCATGCTATCCCAATGTCTGACTACGATGCTTCTGCACTACTAGAAGATCTGCCAGCACCGATGCGCTTACGTACACGTAACCCGCAACAACGCCGCTCAAACAACAATGGCCCACGCAACGGTAACCGTAAACCAAACCAGAACCGTCGCCCACGCCAACCGCGTCATAACAAGGAAGCTTAGTCGCTTATGAGTCAAACAGTGTCACCCCCGCTTTATGCTGCAATCGACCTCGGGTCGAACAGTTTTCATATGCTCGTTGTGCGTCACATCGATGGCAGCGTACAAACCATGGCTAAGATTAAGCGTAAAGTGCGTTTAGCAGCAGGCTTAAATGAAAATAATGCGCTTAGTACAGAAGCTATGCAGCGCGGTTGGGACTGTTTGAGTCTCTTTGCAGAGCGACTGCAAGATATTCCGAAAGAAAATATCCGCATTGTGGGTACAGCGACCCTACGTACCGCTATCAATGTGGATATATTTCTAGAGAAAGCGAACCAGATCCTTGGTTACGACATCAATGTTATCTCTGGTGAAGAAGAAGCTGCGACTATCTATAAAGGCGTAGCACACACTTCTGGTGGCAGCGGCCGCCGACTGGTCGTTGATATTGGTGGCGCAAGCACCGAAATGATCATAGGTGAAGGCTTCTCAGCAAAAGCACTAACTAGCCTGAAGATGGGCTGTGTTACCTGGCTTGAGCGCCACTTTAAAGATCGCCAATTAACCGCAACCAACTTTAACAATGCCATTGAAGCGGCTAAGTCTACGTTGGCTCCTATCCTAGATAGCTACACTGATATCGGATGGGATGTATGTGTTGGTGCCAGTGGTACCGTTCAAGCACTGCAAGAAATCATGTTGGCGCAAGGCATGGATGAAGTCATTACTCATGCCAAGCTTAAGCGTTTACAGAAACAAGCTATGATTACCGAGCGCTTGGAAGAGCTAGAAATAGAAGGATTGACCCTAGAGCGTGCATTAGTGTTCCCAAGTGGCCTTTCTATTCTTATCGCTATTTTTGAGCTACTTGAAATTGATTCAATGACACTCGCAGGCGGTGCACTCCGTGAAGGCCTAGCCTACGAGATGGTGGATGAACTTCGCCAAGAAGATATTCGTGCGCGTACCATCAAGAGCGTGCAATCACGTTACCAAATGGACGTAAGCTACGGTGAACAAGTTGCTGTAGTCGCACAAACTCTGTTAGAGCAAGCGGGCGCCGAAGAGTGGGTTTCAGAACCTCAAGCTGGCGTGCTATTGCAAACTGCAGCTAAGCTTCATGAGATTGGTTTAACCATCGATTTCAAAAAAGGCGGCGAGCACAGCGCTTACCTACTGCAGAACTTAGACCTGCCAGGCTTTACTCGAGCGCAAAAGCACTACTTGGGTGAGTTAACACGTCGCTACCGTGAACAGTTAACCTCATTGCCAGAGCAACATGCAATCTCAGGCACCAGCAGCAAGCGTATTTTACGAATTCTGCGTTTAGCTATTTTGCTGACCCACCGTCGCAATCCAGCGTTAGAGCCTGAGTTTAAGCTTGCAACCGATGGTAACAACCTGACCTTAACGCTTTCTAAGCAATGGCTAGCAGACAACCCGCTGACCGCTGCTGAGCTAGAGATCGAGTCGAATAGACAAACCGATATTGGCTGGCCATTGAATATTGAATGCCTCTGATATTAATATCTGACGCTAGAAATTAAAAAAGCCCAAGTTAGTAGACTAACTTGGGCTTTTTCTTATCGCTGCATTAATGCTTTGTGTTACAAATCTCAAACTTAAGCGTTAACACCTGTCGCTTTAAAATCAGGGTTCACTGCGGTTAACTTCTTAACCACGTAATTAAGAAGCACACCGTACATTGGAACAAATAGACCTAAGCTGATGATAAGCTTGAATCCGTAGTCGACCAACGCAATTTCAGTCCAGTGCTCAGCCATGAATGGATCTGGGCTTTGGTAGAAGGCAATCGCAAAGAACGCGATGGTATCAATGGCATTACCAAAAAGTGTCGAACACGTTGGCGCAACCCACCATTGCTTCATTTGGCGTAAGCGGTTGAACACATGCACATCCAAGATCTGACCGAGCAAATAAGCCATGAAGCTTGCCGCTGCGATGCGTGCAACAAACAGGTTGAACTCGCCTAGTTGGCTAAAGCCTTGGAATGAACCTTCAAAGAACACCACAGACAATAAATAAGAAACGGCCAGTGCAGGCAACATCACTAAGAAAATGATTTTACGAGCAAGCTGCGCGCCAAAAATGCGTACTGTGAGATCGGTCGCTAGGAAGATAAACGGGAAAGTGAAAGCACCCCAAGTGGTGTGCATACCGAAGACGGTAAAAGGTAGCTGAACCAAATAGTTGCTTGACGCAATAATCACCAAATGGAACAAAACTAATAGTGCTAGGGCTTTGCGCTGTTGCGCAGGGGTAAAGTTACTCATGCTGTACCTTTTTAGTTTGGTTTGGGGGTGAGGGAACCCAAATCGAGTCATTTCTTCGAATAATCCAAGAAAGCTCTTACCAATAATGTGAATTAAAAATGTTTCTATAATTTGCTCTATTGAGCGGCGGGCGATTATACATTAATCAATATTGGCTGCAATGGTGAGAACAAACGCAAACGTTTATCCTCACTTTTATTGATGCATGACGTTAGAAGCTCTGTTTTTTAAAGCGATGTTTTTAGAAGCTATGCTAAACGTTAGAAACCATGCTTGAAGTTAGAAGCCGTGCTAAAAGTTAGAAGCCGCGCTTGAAAAGCGTCGCGAGATAATCGAACTCTTCTCGGCTTTCTTCAGCGTTTAACGACTCAAACCAAATTGATTCGCTGTAATGCTCAGACTTTAAAAACATTCGACAATCTTCAAAATCAATCAACCAAGAGTGCATATCGGCGTCCCATTGTTTTTCAACAACAGACGCTGACAGTAACGCCACCAGCTTTTCACCTAACACTTCGTAAGAATCAAAATCAAAACTTGGAGACGTAATCAATAAACGTCCTTCCTCAGCCAAATACTCTCTTAAGCCAAATTCTGTTGGTGTTGTCATGTCCCTATCAACCTTATTCTTTTTCTATGAGCTAATCGTTTTTATAAGCTAAACACTTCTGAAAACTAGCAATTAGCCGTGTGTAGTGATGTGTTCTTGAATCAAATCTAAGAATGGATCAGCGTACTTATCGAGTTTGCGTTGACCGACACCATTCACTGCCAGCATCTCGCCATAAGATGTGGGTAGGATTTCAGCCATATCAATCAGCGTCGCGTCACTGAATACCACATAAGGTGGTAAGCCATCTTCATCTGCAATCGACTTACGCAGCTTTCGCAGTTTCGCAAACAGCTTCTTATCGTAGTTCTTACTGCTCAGTTTATCGGACTTCGCATTACGCACCGCGGTATCTAAACGAGGTACAGCCAACTCCAAAGACATCTCACCACGCAGTAACGGACGTGCTTCTTCGGTTAACTGTAACGTCGAGTTACGAGTGATGTTCTGGAACAACAAGCCCTTGTGAATCAGCTGACGGAAGATACTGATCCAGTAATCGTGGCTATGGTCACGGCCAATACCGTAGGTAGACAGTTTATCGTGGCCATTATCACGGACACGAATATTCTGCATACCACGCATCACTTCGACCACGTAGCCCATACCAAACGACTGATTGACACGGTACACACAAGACAATGCCTTCTGCGCTTCTTTAGTCGCATCAAAATGCTTAGGTGGATCGAGGCAGATATCGCAGTTGCCACATTGCTTCTCGCGATATTCGCCAAAATAGTTCAATAGAACCTGACGACGACAGGTTTGCGCTTCGGCAAAGGCACTCATCGCGTTCAGCTTGTGCATCTCAACTTGTTTCTGTGGGCCTTCTTCTTTCTCATCCAGCATGCGACGCAGCCAACCCATATCAGCCGGGTCAAACAGCATCATCGCTTCAGCAGGTAAGCCATCACGACCCGCACGGCCAGTCTCTTGATAGTAAGATTCGATATTGCGTGGAATATCAAAGTGCACCACAAAGCGCACGTTGGGTTTATTGATGCCCATACCAAACGCCACAGTCGCTACCACGATCTGAATATCATCACGCTGGAAAGCTTCTTGAACGTAAGCACGTTCGTCGGTATCCATGCCAGCATGGTAACCCGCAGCGCGAATACCGTTATTGCACAGCTTCTCGGTCACCATCTCCACTTTCTTGCGGCTACCACAGTAGATGATGCCGCAATTGCCTTTCTGTGTTTCTAGGTAGCGAACCACCTGTGACACGGGCTTATGCTTCTCAACCAAGTTGTAGCGAATATTAGGGCGATCGAAGCTGCCTAAATGCGTATGTGGATCCACCAACTGCAAGCGCGAGATAATATCTTTACGAGTCGCATCATCGGCAGTTGCCGTTAGCGCCATGTAAGGTACATGTGGGAAATACTGTTTAAGCTGACCTAATGATGCATATTCAGGGCGGAAATCGTGCCCCCACTGAGAGATACAGTGCGCTTCATCGACCGCAATCATCGAAAGCGGTAAGCCTTGTAGACGCTCGATAAAGTCACGCATCAACACGCGCTCTGGCGAGACATACACCATTTTCAACTGACCTGAGTTCATACGATTAAAGACCGAGATCAGATTCTCACGCGGCATTGACGAGTTAATGCACTCTGCCGCGACGCCGTTGGCTTTCAACTGATCAACCTGGTCTTTCATCAACGAAATCAGCGGTGAGATAACCAGAGTCAGCCCTTCACGAACCAAAGCCGGGATTTGGTAACACAGAGATTTACCGCCACCGGTTGGCATAATCACCAAGCTGTCTTTGCCCTCAACGGCCAAATCAATGACCTCTTGCTGACCATCGCGAAAGCTTTGATAGCCGAACACATCTTGCAAGATGGTTTGCGCATCATTCGCGGGAGTTGGTATTTGCTCAGCAATCAGAGTGGCGGTCATTATGGTTCCTAATCGAGGTATGAAATCAGCAAGCATCTTCGGCAAGCAAGTCGCACATTGTAGAGGGGAACGCTGGCGAATTAAACCGCAAATTGTTAGGTGAAAAGGGTTATCGCTCCTATACTGACCAACTCTCTTATAAATCTTATTAATAAGCACTCAGTGCTAGAGAAAGATGCATGACACAGGAAGAACAACAACGTACGCGCCAGGGAGTTTTGCTTGCCGTCGGCGCCTACACCATGTGGGGGATCGCCCCTATATATTTCAAATCTTTAAGTGACGTTTCCCCGTTAGAGATCCTTAGCCACCGTGTAGTATGGTCCTTTTTCCTACTCGCTTTCTTACTGCACATTGGCCGCAGCTGGCGTAAAGTCCGCGACACCCTGACCTCGAAACCAAAAATGCTCTATTTGGTGGCGACGTCTATTTTGGTGGGCGCTAACTGGCTTATTTTTATTTGGGCGGTGAATTCCAATCACATGCTTGATGCCAGCTTGGGGTATTACATCAACCCACTGATTAACGTGTTGCTCGGGATGCTCTTCCTCGGCGAACGCTTACGTAAGCTGCAATGGTTTGCAGTGGCTCTTGCTGCGATTGGCGTATTAATCCAATTAATTGCCTTCGGTTCAGTGCCGATCGTCGCCATTGCCCTAGCCTTTAGCTTCGGTTTTTATGGCTTACTGCGTAAAAAGGTGAGCTTAGAAGCGCAAACCGGCTTGTTCATCGAAACCTTGGTTATGTTGCCTCTCGCAGCAACCTACCTACTGTTTATTGCTGATAGTCCAACCTCGGACTTCTCAATGAACCCAATGCAACTCAATCTGTTACTGGTTGCTGCTGGTGTTATTACCACCATTCCACTGCTGTGCTTTACTGGCGCTGCAACACGCTTGAAGCTATCGACCCTCGGCTTCTTCCAGTACATTGGGCCAAGCTTAATGTTCTTGTTAGCGGTGCTGATTTATGGCGAAGCGTTTACCAGTGACAAAGCGATTACCTTCGCCTTTATTTGGGGAGCGTTGGTGATATTCAGCTTTGACGGTCTGCGTAACAACAGAAAGAACAAACGCGCTAAGCGGTAACACTGATCGTTTTTTACAAGACAATCCCTTAATACGAAGATAAGCTTGGTTGAATTGATGACTATTTGACCAAGCTTTTTTGTACCATGGATAAAGTCCACTATTACTCTACCCCAACAGAAGATATCAGCCTGATCCAAGCTCAATACCAAGAGTTTGCTTTTCAGCGCCACTATCATTTGGACTTTCACATTGGTTTAATTACCCAAGGACAGCAGAAATTCGTCTATCAAGGGACGAGCCATAATGTAGGTGCTGGCCAAGTTGTTATCATGCCACCCGATGAGCTGCATGATGGGCACTCCAAACTCGATTCGGGTTATCAAGTCAGTGTGTTTGCCGTATCTCCCCAATGGTTTCAAGATCTTGCCGATCCCAAGAAGAATGGTCACACATTAGGCTTTTCTGAGTTGATCCTCTCCGATCAAGCTGCATTTTCACAATTACGCAACTTACACGGCCTATTAATCCATCAAAACATCAGCCAGCTCGCTCAAGATTGCTTACCTTTCGAAGGGTTCTCGACGATTGTCGATCGTTATGCGAAATTTGGATCGAAGAGTGACATCAAACTGGGTAATCAATCGATTGATACGCTAAAAGACTACTTGATGGCGAACTTGGATCAACCAGTGCGATTAGAACAATTGTCTAAGTTATGTGGTTTAACCACGACTCAATTCCAACGCCATTTTAAAAACAGAATGGGCATTACGCCTTATGCATGGCTGAGCCGTTTACGTATGGAACAGAGCATGCGTCTGATTAAGTCTGGGATATGTGGTACCAAGGTCGCGCATCAAGTAGGCTTCTATGATCAAGCACACTTCTCTAAGGCTTTCAAAACCACGTTCGGCGTCCCACCGTCACAAATCAACTAAGTGTTGATAATTTACAATTGCTCGATTTCAAATCGCGGTAAGCTACGCTCAATACGATTACTTATTTAAAAATAGCGGCAACGTTATTGAGAACTGACGATGAACGAAGTCACCATACTGATCACCCTAGCCTCTATCCACTTCATCGCTTTGATGAGCCCCGGCCCTGATTTTGCGTTAGTCGTGCAAAATGCGACGCGTCACGGACGCCAGACAGGCTTGTACATTGCGCTTGGTTTATCTTGCGGGATCTTGCTGCACTCATTGCTGAGCCTGACGGGAATCAGTTACCTAGTCCACCAACAACCCACATTATTTGCCATTATCCAACTAGCCGGCGGTAGCTACTTGCTGTACTTAGGCTACGGTGCACTTAAAGCAACCTGGCAAATCATTCAGAACCACGATGATGATGCCGATATCGTCAATTCCAACGATCTGATTCTGACCAATAAACGTCAGGCATTTTCGAAAGGGTTTGCGACCAATATTCTCAACCCAAAGGCTTTGGTGTTCTTTATCAGCTTGATGTCGAGCCTAGTGCCTGCCGACATGTCTCTGTCAGGTAAAGGCTGTGCGCTTATCATCCTATTTGGTCTGTCTCTGTTTTGGTTCTCACTACTGGCGTGGATGCTTTCGACTAAAGCATTGCAAAAGAAACTCAGCGAAGCAACGGTATACATCGATGGCTTATGTGGCGTGGTATTCAGCCTTATTGGCGTGAGTATTCTTTGGCAGTCGCTGTCCGGTTTAATCGCTTAAATTCGAATCAAGATTACAATTCGTTAACAACACTCTGGCTATCTCATCTTTCCACTGCCAATCTAGCTCTGCATATTAAAAGGAGAAGATCATGCAGTGGAAAACAAAACTAACAACCCTCGCCACTTCTACCCTACTTTTTGCCTCTCACGTCAGTTGGGCAAATCAAGCTGCCGATTCCGTCGCACCCGAACAAAGTAGTGGTTTAGAAACCAAACAGCTCATTAAAGCCAACGATTGGATGGTCACCGCGGCCAACCCTCTTGCCACACAAGCCGGTGCTGATGTACTTGCTCGTGGTGGTAACGCGATAGACGCCATGGTTGCTGTGCAACTTATGCTTGGCTTAGTAGAACCTCAGTCTTCAGGTATTGGTGGCGGCGCGTTTCTTGTTTATTTTGATGGCAAGGACAAGCAACTCAAAACCTACGATGGCCGTGAAACCGCGCCGCTTGATGCCACACCACGTCTATTCCAAGACGAAAACGGACAACCGCTTAAATTCTATGATGCCGTGGTTGGCGGTCGTTCTGTTGGCACGCCAGGCACGGTGCAATTGCTGTGGGACACTCACCAGAAATACGGAAAATTAGAGTGGGCATCACTGATTAAGCCCATCGCTCAACTGGCTGAAAAAGGTTTTACCATCAGCCCACGTTTAGCTACCTTGATTGAGAATGACCAACAGCGACTAAGCCGCTTTGCCACTACCAAAGCCTACTTCTTCAATGCCGATGGCAGCCCGAAAACAGCTGGCACGCAACTTAAGAACCCAGAGTACGCGGCAACGTTAAACGCTATTTCTAAGAACGGTGCTAAGGCCTTTTACCAAGGTGAGATCTCTGCCGACATTATCAATACCGTGCAAACCGCGAAAGGTAACCCGGGCGTATTAGCACAGAAAGACTTCGACGCTTATTCGATTAAGCAGCGCGAGCCGGTTTGTTCTGCTTATGAAAGCTACCAAGTGTGCGGAATGGGTCCACCAAGTTCAGGTGCATTAACGGTTGGGCAGATCTTAGCGATGACCGAGCAGTTTGATCTTAAATCATGGGGACCAAACGATGCGAAGTCTTGGCAGGTGTTAGCAGACGCTTCTCGCCTAGCCTTTGCAGACCGTGGTATGTACATGGCGGATCAAGATTACGTACCGATGCCTACCCAAGGGTTAGTGAATACTGACTACTTGCAGGAACGTGCTCAGTTAATTACCGCAGGTAAGGCATTGGCAAGCGCACCTTCAGGCACACCACCGTGGGATCACGCAATGCTGCGAAGCCAAGATGTTTCTATTGAATTGCCGTCCACCAGCCACTTCAATATTGTCGATAGCGATGGCAATGTCGTGTCGATGACCACCACTATTGAGAATGCCTTTGGCTCACGCTTGATGGTAAGAGGCTTCCTGCTCAACAACGAACTGACGGATTTCTCATTCAAGACCCATAACGATGGTAAGCCTATCGCCAACCGACTTGAACCGGGTAAGCGTCCGCGCTCTTCAATGGCACCGACCATCATCATGCAAGACGATAAACCTTACATGGCAATTGGCTCTCCGGGAGGCAGCCGTATCATAGGTTATGTGGCACAAGCGATCATTGCTCATACCCAATGGGACATGGATATTCAGCAAGCCATCAATCAACCACACTTCCTAAACCGCTTCGGTACCTTAGATTTGGAAAAAGGAACATCAGCGGAAAACTTCAAACCTGAGCTAGAAAAGATGGGATTTGAGGTCAACGTTCGCGATCTTAACTCTGGTTTACACGCGATTCGCATCACAAAAGATGGTTTAGAAGGCGCTGCAGACCCTCGTCGTGAAGGTGCAGCCATTGGTCAGTAGGGAATAATCCTCCCTTTTTACTCGCTGCCTTGTGCGAGATCTCTCACAAGGCAGTGAGTAAATATCGATATTTGATGACGAAATTAGTCACCTAGATACCGTAACCAATTGAAATAAAACGATACGTATATTTATCATTCAAATAATTATATAGAAATTCGCTTATGCACCATTGCTGATAAATAAGGAATCGGTAATATGAATGGTGTCGGAAGGATGCTGACACGGAACAGGAAACGCCAAGGACTTGGTTATCTTCAGGATGAAGATTCGATTACTCAGGATGAATAATCGGCATGGATAGCGAAATGGACATTGAATGGACGCAATAGTAACTAGGATGGTTGCTACTAAGGAAAGACAATGGACACCTCTGGACGAGGAAAGGACTGAACATCAGGATGATGTAAAGGACACCGCTCAAGGAACAAGTGACGCGCGCTAACGAGGATTGTTGGCAGATCAGGATAAGATCAAGGACACCGCTAGGAAGGCGACGAAAGGAATACGCTGAAGGATAACAGCACACTATCATGGATTTGATGCATGGAGCACACTTAGTAGCCGGATTGCTGCGAGTAAGACTATAGACCCCGATGAGCGCAAGCTCTCGGGGTTTTTCTTTATCTGTCGTTTCACTTATTCTTCTCTCAAACAAATAAATCAAAGACCTTTAATTACAATTCTGACATTTAAAGCATTCACTTCTTAACCACTTCCGAGTAACGTAAGTCTTACTAGGCTCAACTAGTTTCATAACCATAATTAAACTAAGGACAAATTCATGTCACACGTTACCTTCAAAGGCGCTGCTGTACCACTAACAGGCACATTCCCACAAACTGGCGAACAAGCACCAAGCTTTGCACTGACTGCAGGCGACCTTTCTGAACTGACTCTTGCTTCTCTTGAAGGCAAGAAAGTGGTTCTAAACATCTTCCCAAGCATCGACACAGCAACTTGTGCAACGAGCGTACGTACGTTCAACGCAAAAGCAGCAGAACTTGAGAACACGGTTGTTGTTTGTATTTCTGCTGACCTTCCATTTGCTGCGGGTCGCTTCTGCGAACTTGAAGGTATTGAAGGCGTTCAACACGCTTCAACTTTCCGTTCTCCTGCGTTTGCATCAGATTACGGCGTAGCGATCGCTGAAGGCCCACTATCAGGCCTAACAACACGTGCGGTTGTCGTTGTTGATGAAAAAGGTGTGGTAACACACAGCGAGTTGGTTGCTGAGATCACTGAAGAACCAAACTACGAAGCGGCACTTGCAGCACTGTAAGTATCCTTTCTAGGCAGGAATGCCTTAAGCTCGATTCAGCCTATTTAGACTGGTTCCGAGCAATAAAAAGAGCAGCCATTGGCTGCTCTTTCTGTTTTTAATGCGGATTACTTTTAAATGCAGAACGAGGTTTTAAAAACCAAACTGCTTTCTAAATACTGAAGTAGCAGATTACAACTGTTCTAAACGAGCATAAGCCGTTACTAACCACTTGATGCCTTCACCGTTAAACGCGACTTGAACTCGGCTCTGCGGGCCACTTCCCTCGAAGTTGATGATAGTGCCTTCACCAAACTTAGGGTGCTTAACGCGAGAACCCAAACTAAATCCTGTTTCGTTAAAGTTCTCTTTCACGGCGGTTTGGCTAAAGCGGCCACTGCTAGCAGGACGACTCACTTGCGCTTTCATACGAACCTCATCCAGACATGTCTCTGGTAGTTCACGAATAAAGCGTGACGGTTTGTGGTACTTGTCTTGCCCGTACAAGCGACGCATCTCTGCGTAAGTGATGTAAAGCTTCTCCATCGCACGCGTCATGCCTACGTAACACAGGCGACGCTCTTCTTCTAAGCGCCCTGCTTCTTCTGCTGACATCTGGCTTGGGAACATACCTTCTTCCACACCCACCATGAATACCATTGGGAACTCTAGGCCTTTGGCACTGTGCAGGGTCATGAGCTGAACCGCATCATCAAACTCATCAGCTTGGCCTTCACCCGCTTCCAAAGCCGCATGAGTTAAGAATGCTGTTAGCATGCTCATTTCATCCGCTTCTTCTGGTTTTTCAAACTGACGCGTTGCCGTTACTAATTCTTCCAAGTTCTCAATACGTGCCTTCGACTTCTCGCCCTTCTCTTGCTCGTACATCGCAAACAAGCCCGACGATTTGATCACGTGGTCGGTTTGCTCATGAAGCCTCAGTTCTATGGTGTCATCTTCAAGCGCATTGATAAGCTCGATAAAGCGGCTCAATGCACCCGCAGCACGGCCTGGAAGCACTTGCTCTTCTATCAGAGCAATACTGGCTTGCCACATGGTTGCACCACGGTCACGCGCCGCAAGACGAATCGTTTCTAACGTTTTATCACCCAAACCACGCGTTGGCGTATTGACGACACGTTCGAATGCCGCATCATTGCTGCGGTTACTCATTAAGCGCAGGTAGCTCAAGGCATCTCTGATTTCTTGACGCTCGAAGAATCGCATGCCGCCATAGATTCGGTAAGGTAGACCACCTTGAATCAAAGCTTCTTCAAGCACACGAGATTGGGCATTGTTACGATAAAGCATCGCGGTATCTTCTAGCGCACCGCCTTTCTCTTGCCACTCTTTGATTTTGCTGGCCGTGAAACGCGCTTCATCTAACTCGTTATAAGCCGAGTAAACTGAGATTGGCTCGCCATCGTTGCCATCGGTCCACAGCTCTTTACCCATACGCTCAGTGTTGTTCGAGATAAGCTCGTTCGACGCCTGCAGAATGGTTTTGGTTGAACGGTAGTTTTGTTCGAGTCGAACCGTTGAAGCTCCTGGGAATTCATCCAAGAACTTCTGAATATTTTCAATCTTGGCACCACGCCAGCCATAGATAGATTGGTCATCATCACCCACGATCATCACGCGACAATCCGGGCCCGCCATCATACGTAACCAAGCGTATTGGATGTTGTTGGTATCTTGAAATTCGTCGACAAGGATATGCTTGAAGCGAGCTTGGTAGTGCTCTCGGATGTGTTTCTTATCGCGCAATAGTTCATGCGATCTCAACAAGATTTCCGCAAAGTCGACCAAGCCAGCACGGTCACATGCTTCTTGGTAAGCAGAATAGATCTTTAACCACGTTTGAGTTATTGGATCATGGTAGGCGTCGATGTGATTTGGGCGTAATCCCTCGTCTTTCTTGCCATTGATCCACCAAGAAGCTTGTTTTGCAGGCCACTGCTTTTCATCAAGGTTTTGCGCCTTGATTAAACGACGTAGCAAACGAATCTGATCATCTGAATCAATGATCTGGAAATCTTCTGGCAGTTTTGCATCTAGGTAGTGAGCACGAAGGATGCGGTGACAAATACCGTGGAAGGTACCGTTCCACATACCCGACGAGCTACCCATCATCAACTCTTCAATACGACCACGCATCTCTGCTGCCGCTTTGTTGGTGAAGGTAACCGACATGATAGAGAACGGCGATGCTTGCTCTACGCTTTGCAGCCAAGCGATGCGATGCACCAACACTCGCGTTTTACCACTGCCAGCACCTGCCAGAATAAGTAGGTTTTCTAAAGGTGCTGCGACCGCCTCACGTTGTTTATCGTTTAGGCCATCGAGTAAAAGCGAAGGATCTATCATTGGATATGCTCACTACTGGGTATTTATACATAAAAGCTGATTATAACCTAAACACTAGGCTGCGTTTAGGATAATAAGAAGAAAAAACAATCAAAAAATAACATCATATAATCAGTAACTTAATAGCTAACACATCACTAATATTGATTTTTTTTATAATGCAGTGAAATTATTTCCGAGTTCTTCCTATCCTTTTTAGTAAGCAAGTTAACAACTTATTAACCTGCGATATAAAAATACTATTAAGTCCTAGAGGGAATGACTATGAAAAATTCTAATCTTGCTGTTACAGCTGCAATCACAAGTGTACTAGCGTTCGGCGGTGCAGTTCTTACATCAGCACCTGCGGAAGCAGCAGCAAAAGAGAAATGCTACGGCGTTGCAAAAGCTGGCCAAAATGATTGTGCAACCAAAACAAGTTCATGTGCGGGTACAGCCAAAGAAGACAACCAATCCGATGCATTCGTAGTCGTACCTAAAGGGCTGTGTGGCAAATTATCAGGTGGTAACACTCAATCATCATAATTGAGCTACTTAGTGTGGTGAGCTGACATTCAGCTCACCTCCACTTCTTATTAGGAGAATCGTTGTGACTCAAACTCTTCATCCCAACACAGGGGTTGGCCTTAGAACACCGCACTTGGACTTCTTTAGCCAAAACCCAGCCTTAGTGAGTTGGTTAGAGGTGCACAGCGAGAACTACTTTTTAACTCAATCACCGCAACGTCAACAACTGAGAGAAATTCGTCACGCACACAACATAAGTTGTCACGGTGTTGGGTTGTCTCTAGGTTCTGTTGAGCGCATCAACCCAAATCACTTACTGCAGTTAAAAGATCTCATTGATGATATCGAGCCGTTCTTGGTTTCTGACCACCTCAGCTGGAGTCAGACCGGCGGTCATTACTTCAATGACTTATTACCGCTGCCTTATACCGAAGAGGCGTTAGAAGTCTTCTGTCGCAATGTCATCGAGGTTCAAGACAGCCTGCAACGCCCTATGCTGATTGAGAACCCATCGAGTTACCTTGCCTTCAAGCATTCAACCATCCCAGAGTGGGAATTTTTGGCCGAGGTACAGAAGCGCACCGAGTGTCGCCTACTGCTCGATTTCAATAATATTTTTGTCTCATCTTTTAATCATGGTTTCAGCTGTGAAAAGTACTTAAGCGGAATTCCTGCAGACAAAGTGGAAGAGATTCACTTGGCAGGTTTTACCAAAAAGAAACTCGAACAAGGTGAGATCTGGATAGACACCCACAGCAAGCCTGTCTGTGACGAAGTGTGGCAACTCTACACGCAATGGATAGAACAACATGGTTCGCGCCATACCTTGATAGAGTGGGATTTAGATATCCCAGAGCCACAAATTTTACTGGCTGAAGCGACCAAAGCCAGTGATATTTTGTATCAACACGACAAGTTCAACCAAAGGAGTCGCGCATCATGAGCCACTCTTTAGCTAATGTGCAATCAGAGTTTGCTAACGCCCTACGCTATCAAAACAATGGTGAGCACTGCGACATAGTGAGCGACCACTTTACCGATGAACAGCGCATCCAGATCTACCGAAATAACTTTGTGATTAGCTTGAGTGAAGTACTGGCTGCTACGTATCCACTGACTGAAATGTTGGTTGGTGAAGAGTGCTTCCAACAAATGGCTCGTCTACATGTCTTAAGTTATCCATCAACCTCTGGTGACGTCAGTGGTTACGGTGAACACTTTGAACAAACTATCCAAGCCTTTCCTGCTGTTATCGAGGCTGCACCTTATCTCGCTGAAGTAGCTTTGTATGAATGGCAAAAAGATAGCTTGGTTAGATGCGTTTCAGAATCACATGTCGACCAACGTCCTCTTTCTCGTTTAGCTGATGTACCGCAAGAACAACAAGGCGCTTTAGTCTTTCATCTCAAAGATTCAATAACGCTAATTAATTCTAGCTATACGATTATCGCGCTTGAGCAGGCTATCTATCAGCAACAACTCGATGGGTTAGACATCAACCAACCTGAATTTGGGGTGTTAATCCGAGCGGAAAATTCACAGATTGAGAGCCATCGTTTGACGCAAGAAAGCCACCAACTATTAACCGAATTGCAATCGGGTCAAACGCTCTCAGCGATAGACCCTTTACTACTACAACATCTGAATACTGTCATGACACTGAACGTCATCTCAGGCTTTTCAATCAATGCCGAATTGGAGACATAATATGGATAACAACACAGTCACGAACATGATGGCTCAATACGACAGTTTGATTGAGAAATCACAGGCACTTTTTGTTCCCGTACTACTTCTGTTTTGTCGCCTATGGGTGGCGTGGGTCTTCTTTAATTCAGGACTCACCAAAATAGCCACTTGGGATAGCACCCTTTACTTGTTTGAATTGGAATACCAAGTGCCTCTTTTGCCTTGGGAATTGGCCGCTTACATGGGTACCGCAGCTGAATTGATTCTGCCGGTATTCTTAGCGCTTGGCTTGTTAACCCGACCAATGGCTGCAGTGCTGTTCGTTTTCAATATCATGGCCGTCGTGTCATACCCTGTATTGTGGGCACAAGGCTTCTATGATCATCAGCTTTGGGGATTAATGATTCTTATCGTCGTGGTATGGGGAGCTGGACCATTTTCACTTGATAGAATCTTAAAAGCGCAGTTCAAAAACTAAACCTCTTTTCCATGGTCTCTAAATTTACATAGGTCCAAAACGCAAAAAACCACTCAATTGAGTGGTTTCTTTTTATCTGGAATAAACTACTTGTTCAGAAAAGCTTGTAGCTCTTCAGCAGAGATACCTTGCTCGGCTAGCTCTTTTGCTAGTAGCTGAACTTGTTCACCTTTACGAGATTCAATCACGCGTTGAAATTGGTAAATGATATCTCGCAAAGTATCAATTGGAACTTGTTTTGCCGCACTGCGAATACGCTCTTCACTTTGGTTTCCTAGCTCTTTAAGCAATTTACCAAACATGACCTTTTCAGGTGCATCTTCCATTTGTTCTAAGATGCGCGCCATTTCGTAGGTTGTTAATGACATTACAGTATTTTCCGTTGGGGACTAACGTTTCAATGAGTGACAAATATACCATGTTTTAACGTTTCGCAAACCGCCATTTGTATATTTTGTCACCCTTGAGACTTATGCCTTAGCAAACGTCGTGTGCCATGACTTACCCGCTTTGCTCGCAAGCACTAACAATGCAGGAACAATAAGGAACATTTGCAGCGCAATCATCACTTGAGACGTTAAATCAAGACGTTGCATCGTACCAACAAGCAGTCCAGAACCGCTCATTTGGAACAATCCAAGCAACGCAGCTGCGGTACCCGCACGGTCACCAAAAGGTTCAAGTGCCTTACCGGCTGCAGCACCAAGAATCCAAGCGAAGCCAACTGAAGATAGGAAAATCGGCAGCATGAATGCGATCGCGCTAGCATGCTCAGCAAGCACCAACATAACCACACCCGCTAAGCCAAGCGTTGAAATACCGACAACCAATGCTTTGTAAGTACCAAAACGGTCCATGAACTTCGGTGCCGTGAATGCAGCCGTGATGTTGATAACCGCGTTGATACCAAACCAGAAGGTAAATTCGTTCATCGTCAAACCTAGGTTTTCCATCAACACAACAGGTGCAGAGGTAACGTAAGCAAGAATGACCGCCATCGCCATCAAGCATAAGGTTGCATGGAAGATAAATGATGGTGTTTTCAATACCGACCAATAACGCTCAAGTTTGAACACCGCGACCTTTTCTGTCGCTGGGTTAGACTCTTTCATTTGGAAAAACAAAATGGTGCCAACCACAACAGCGAAAACAGCCATAAAGCTAAAGTTCGAGCGCCAGCCAAACTGTTGAGTTAACCAAGCACCCAGAATCGGTGCTAGTGCAGGAATAAAGCAAATTGCACCATTGAGGTAACTGATCATGCGGCCACTTTTTTCCGGGCCAAATAGATCGCGAACCGTCGCAAAGGCTGCTACAGAAGTCGCACAAGCTCCTAAGCCTTGTAGCAGCCGAGCTATTAGCATCATATCAATCGATTGAGCTGCCCACGCCAAGCAAGCACTCAATGCATAGATACTAACACCTCCCAATGCAACGGTTCGACGTCCTAACTTATCAGCCAAAGGGCCTGCAAATAATTGCCCGACACCCATGGCGAATAAAAACCAAGTAATCGTATCTTGTGCTAGTGCGTGTTCCACGTGAAACGCTGTTGAAATTTGTGGCAGAGCTGGAAGATAAATATCTATAGCCAGAGGGCTAAATAGAACCAGCATTGCCAATAAAGCAACCTGCAGTTTACTAGGGGTTGGAAGCGCGTTAGAAGGCACAAGATTCTCCGAATGAGTTAATTTAGGTGCATAATAACCAACTAAAGATATGAACAAAAATGGCATATACTCATTAGCATTATTCCAAATAGGAAACTCACATGAATATCGAGAAACTATCACGCCTCGACCTCAATCTATTGGTTTGCTTGCAGGTGCTGATGGAAGAGCTGAGTGTCACTCGCACCGCACATCGATTATGCTTGAGCCAATCGGCTGTGAGTAAGTCGCTAGCCAAGCTTCGTGAACAATTTAATGACCCCCTTTTCACACGAAGTGCTCATGGCCTACGACCAACACCGAAAGCTGTTTTCCTTAAGCCTCGGTTAGAAACGTTGATCAACCAACTTGATGTTCTCACTCAACCTGAGACATTCATTCCCAACAATAGCGACCACAGCTTTCACATTGCTGCCGTTGAGAGTGTTTACCCGCTGATTCTTCCTCACTTCTTACCGGCGATATTTCGACAAGCACCTAAGGTTAATATCAACACCCATGCGTGGACCGAACAAACCTTTAAGAAGCTACAGCTTGGTGAGTTAGATATCGGACTCACAGGCAAAGACATCGACATCAACGACGCGCGCTTAACCATGCTGCCGCCAGACGACATCTGCGAACAAGAGATCTACCGTGATGCACAGATGTGTGTATTAAGGCGTAACCACCCTGCTCTAAGTGGTAAATGGGATTTGGGAACCTACCTTGCGCAGCGTCATGTACAAGTAAGATGTGATGGGAACGATCGATGGCTGCTCGACTACAAACTAGCTGATCTTGGTCATCAGCGAGATATCGCTATTTCTGTTCCAGACTTCAATAGCGCCGCAAGCCTATGTACCTACACCGACTTTGTGTTTACTGCACCAAGCCACTTTACTTACCTCGTCGCCAAGCAACTCGACTTAGTGGTTGTCCCTTTACCGATGGAATTCCCACCGATGGCATACACTCTGTTTTGGCACCGTGACAGAGAAAATGACCCAGCGTTAACTTGGCTACGAGATATCATCAAAGAAAAAACTCTGCACCTTAGATAAAAATGGCGTACAGCGTTTGCAGCAAACGAACAAAAGCGCTAGCTTATTGACCTAATAAGTCCCCTCGCATGTATATCGACTGTGAGTGTTAACAAGGACCCTAACAATAAGGATAAACACAGATGCACAATATCACTGCTGAACGCGTTGCTGCGGTTCGAGCTTGGCTTGAAACAAACAACCTAGATGCCGTTATCATTCCACATGAAGACGAATATCTAGGTGAATACGTTCCTGCTCATAACGAGCGACTTCACTGGTTAACAGGTTTCACTGGCTCTGCCGGTGCCGCTGTTATCACTCGTGAAACTGCTGCTATTTTTGTTGATGGTCGCTACACCGTTCAGGTTCGCAAGCAAGTACCAGCAGAGTTATTTGAGTATCGCCACCTTATTGAAGAACCGGCTTTAGATTGGATCATCAATTCATTGCTACAAGGCAGTAAGGTTGCATTCGACCCACGCATGCACACCGCCGCGTGGTTGAAAGGCGCACAAGCAAAACTAGCAGAGAAAGTTGAGCTAACAACGCTCTCTTCCAATCCAATTGATGAGCTTTGGTCTGATCGCCCTGAACCTGTCGTGTCTGATGTTCGCCTAATGGCAACAGACGCAGTTGGCCAATCAAGCGAGAGCAAACGCGCAGAGATTGCTGGCCTACTAAAAGCCAAAGGTGCGGACGCCGCTATCCTTACGGAACTCGATTCGATCTGTTGGTTGCTTAACATTCGTGGCTTGGACGTATCTCGCCTACCTGTTGTGTTATCCAACGCGATCATTCACGCCGATGAAAGCGTCGATTTCTTCCTAGACCCAGCACGCATCCCGGCAGGCTTTGAAGCTCACCTTGGTAATGGCATTCGAGTTTCTCCCCCATCAGAGCTTGAAGCGCGCCTTCAATCTTTGGAAGGCAAAAATGTATCTGTCGATTCAGGTACCAGCAATGCTTGGTATACGCTTGTTCTTCAAAATGCTGGCGCTCATATCATTGAAGCAGCAGACCCGTGTCTCATGCCAAAAGCCGCTAAGAACGCAACTGAGATTGCAGGCATGAAAGCGTGTCACATTCGTGATGGTGTTGCGATGGCGAAATTCCTATCTTGGATTGATGCCGAAGTCGCGCAAGGTAACCTACACAACGAAGCTGTATTGGCTGACAAAGTACAATCATTCCGTGAACAAGACCCAACACTGATGGACCTAAGTTTTGACACTATTTCAGCTGCAGGCGGTAACGCAGCAATGTGTCACTACAACCACGAGAACCAACCTGAACCGGGTCAGTTAAAGATGAATACTCTGTACCTAGTCGATTCAGGCGGTCAGTACTTAGATGGCACAACGGACATCACTCGTACTATCGCGATTGGCCAACCAAGTGACGGAATGATTCAACAATTCACTCTCGCACTGAAAGGTCACATCGGCATTGCACGTGCACGTTTCCCTCAGGGTACTCGTGGTTTCCAACTGGATATCCTAGCGCGTCAGCACTTATGGGCAGAAGGCTTCGACTACGACCACGGTACTGGTCACGGTGTTGGTCACTTCCTAAGTGTTCATGAAGGACCGCAAAGCATCTCTAAGAAGCTGATCGACGTACCTCTTGTTGAAGGTATGGTGTTATCAAACGAGCCGGGTTACTACCGTGCTGATGAATTTGGTATCCGTATCGAGAACCTAGAACTGGTTGTTGAACTTCCAACTCAAGGTGACTTCGCAGTATTGACGTTTGAATCGCTAACTCGTTGTCCTATCGATAAGCGCAACATCAATGTTGATTTGCTAACACGACCTGAACTAGCGTGGCTGAACGACTACCATCAGAAAGTATGGAACGATGTTAGCCCATTAGTTGAAGGTGATACGCTGGAATGGCTACGCCAATCAACAACACCACTTGCTCACGCTTAATGCCTTGCTCGACAGATAACTGAACCAAAACGAGCTTGCTAGGTTAATAAGTTAAATAGCAAATAGCAAAACGGCTACCCAAAGGTAGCCGTTTTTATTTGCCTGTATCATTACATCGATGTTTCACGTGGAACATCAACCAATATATTGATTAACCAGAATAGGCACTGTGCCAGTCTCGCCACACTGGGTCGAAACCACGCTGACGAATCATCGACTCAACATCAGCAGCACTTCTCTCGTCACTGATCTCAAACTGCTCGAGTTCTTCCTCACCCGAAGCATAGCCACCGGGTTGGGTTTTCGAAGCTGCCGACATACTCGTGATACCCAAAGGCAACACGTTATCGCGGAAAGTTGCCGATTCACGGGTCGAAAGGGATAACTCGACCTCAGGATTCAAGAGTCGATATGCGCAGATAAGCTGAACCAGCTGTTTATCGTTCATGATTGATTTAGGCTGTAATCCTCCACCAGAGTCTCCACCCTCACACGGACGAAGACGTGGGAATGAAATTGAGTAACGTGTTTGCCAATAAGTACGCTCTAAGTAATCTAAGTGAGCAGCAACAAAAAAGCAGTCGGTTCGCCAATCTTCCAAACCAATCAAGGCACCAATACCTATCTTATCGATCCCCGCTTTTGCCAAGCGATCAGGGGTTTCAAGACGGTATTCAAAATCCATTTTATTGCCACGTAGATGATGTTCAGCGTAAGTTCTTGGCTGATAAGTTTCTTGGTAAACCATAACAGCATCTAGGCCGAGAGTTTTAAGCTCTGCGTAATCATGTTGATCAAGCGGCTGCACTTCCATCGCAAGGTAGTTGAATTGCTTTTTGATATTCGGCAACACCTGTCGAAAGTAATTCATCCCGACCTTAGTTTCATGTTCACCGGTGACCAACAAAACGCTATCGAACTTCATCTTTTTGATAGCCGCACTTTCGGCATCAATTTCATCCAAAGTAAGCGTGCGACGTTTGATACGGTTCTCCATTGAGAAGCCACAATACGTGCACGCATTAGCGCATAGATTCGAGAGGTACAAAGGAATGTAAAGCGACATTGTATTGCCAAATCGCTTACGAGTTAGCGCCAACGACTGTTGTGCCATCTGCTCTAAGTAAGGTTCTGCCGCCGGAGAGATCAGAGCCTTAAAGTCTTCTAAGTCACGTTTGGGTTTACTCAGAGCACGTTCAACATCCGCTGCCGTTTTACTGAAGATAGACATACCAATGTCATCCCAGTTGAGCTGTTTAAATCGATCAACAAACGTCATAGGTACACTACTCGTCTAGAAATGAAGTTAACGGGCTCGAAGCAACCGCGTGAGATACTTTTCCTGCCAGTCCAGCAAGGTAAGCCATACGCCCAGCTTCGACTGCCAGTTTAAAAGCAATCGCCATATCAACAGGCTGTTGAGAAGCCGCAATCGCCGTATTCACTAACACTGCGTCTGCGCCCATTTCCATTGCGCGAGCAGCATGTGATGGTGCGCCTATGCCTGCATCTACTATCACAGGGACATTCGCTTGGTCGATAATGATCTCTAAGAAGTCTGCAGACGCAATACCCTTATTTGAACCAATAGGTGCGCCCAGCGGCATAACTGCAGCGCAACCCACCTCTTCCAAGCGTTTACACAATACTGGATCGGCATGGCAGTAAGGCAGCACAACAAAACCATCTTTAACCAGTTGCTCAGCAGCTTTAAGCGTCTCAATTGGGTCTGGCATCAAGTACTTTGGATCGGGGTGAATTTCCAGTTTAAGCCAGTTTGTGCCTAGCGCTTCACGAGCCAAATGCGCAGCAAAGACGGCATCTTTTGCACTCTTCGCCCCAGAGGTATTCGGTAGCAAGTTCACGCCAGCATCAATGATTGGTTGTAAAATGTCGTCTTGCTCAGAGCGAATATCGACTCTCTTCAACGCCATGGTTGCCAGTTGCGAACCTGAAGCTTCAATAGCACTCGCCATCAAGTGCTTGTTCGCGAACTTACCCGTTCCGGTGAAGAGTCGAGATTGAAACGTTTTATCTGCGATAGTTAACATAGTTAGCCTCCTGCAATGGCTTGGAAAAGAGAAATAGCATCGCCTTCATTGACAACCGTTTGTTGCCACTGACTACGCGGGACAACCGCATTATTGATAGCAAAGACACAGCCCAGATCGGGTAATGAAAGCGCTTGGATGATATCCGCTAGAGACGACGATTGTGCAACCTGTTCTGGTTGCTCATTGATAGAGATCGTTATGTTGCTCATTGGGTTTCTTCTTCTAAATAGTTAACTGTAGATGTGCAGCAAACGGGGCATTCACTATCTTGAGTGACACTTAAGTTTTGCCAGTTCATCGTCTGACCATCAAACAGTTTGAGCTGATGTGTTGCAACTTGGAACTCGCCAGTGCTAATACGTTGAATCGCAGCCAGTGCTTGGAGGTTGCCTATGGTGCCAACGACTGGGCCGATGATGCCGCTATCGCTACAACGTGTCGTTTGCGGATGGTGACTGAACGGGAATAAACAGTGATAGCACCCTTTCTGCTTCTGATAATCAAAGACAATAAACTGACCTTTCCAGCCGATCGCAGAACCAGAAATCAAAGGCGTACTGCTGCCAAAACATGCTTGGTTAACCTGCTGGCGCGACTCAAAGTTGTCAGTACAATCCAACACTAAGTCAGCTAGCATCACTTCAAGTTCAAGCTGACTGTCACTCATTCGCTGATTGATGGTTCTAACTTGACTGCGACTATTGAGCTCAGTCAGTTGTTGCTTCATAGCTTCGACTTTAGGCGAACCTAACTGACTTTCTTTGAACGCGACCTGTCGTTGCAGATTCGACGAATCCACACAGTCATCATCAACCAACACGATCTTTCCGACACCCGAAGCCGCAAGGTAAAGAGCGGCAGCATTGCCTAAGCCACCACAACCAATCACTAACACATGGCTGTTTAATAGGTTTCGTTGCCCTTGCTCACCGACTTCAGGTAACGCAATTTGTCGTTGATAACGAATAAACTCAAAATCACTCAGCATAGCTAGGCTCCTGCGCAACCTCTTCACCAATATTTGAAGGTTTAGGTGCCATCAGTTTTTCAAAAAACTCGATCACCTTTTTGGGGTCTTCCGCTAACGTAATCGCACGTACAACAGCAAGGCTCGATACCCCACAACTCCACACCTGTGCTGCCGTCGACTGGTCAATTCCACCAATAGCAACCGTCGGATAACCGGTGAGTTGTTCTGTGTATGGGATAGTATCAATCAGCTGTTGATACAGAGATAAGCGAACTAATCCCTGAGGCTTTGATGGCATCTGTTTAGTTGTTGTGGGGAAGATGTGCCCTAGCGCAATATAGCTTGGATTGATTTGAACAATGCGTAGCAACTCGTAATAGCCATGAGTCGAGAGACCAATCTTTATACCCGCAAGGCTCAACTGTGAGAGGTTTGATTCTTCAATATCCTCTTGCCCCAAATGAACACCAAAAGCGTCATGCTTGAGTGCAAGTTGCCAGTAATCATTGATAAAAACTTGAGCGTTATACTCACGACCAAGTTCGATAGATCGTGCGACTTGTAGTTCTAAGTCCGTTTGCTGTGGGTTCTTAATACGTAGTTGGACAGTGTTGATTCCAAGCTTGAGCAATCTTTCGATCCACTCAACATCATCAACCACAGGGTATAAACCGAGGCTACTCTTACTCAACTCAGGAAAAGAAAGTGATGTCCCTTGGTTAGCCCAACCAACACTTATGTCCAATCGTTGATCTTCAAGAACAGGGATAGGAAAGTTTTGGTAATGTGCAGGCCATGTTCCACGTGAAACATTGGACGCTGCGCGAGCTAAAACAAGTGCGTCTTCTAATGGGAACTCCAACGCCAACAAAGTAAGTAACCAGGCAAAATGGGCGTGATGATCTAACTCCTGATGAGCTGTAGTGTCATTCTTGATGACACGACTAGCATCTAGGTGTGACCAGATATCCAGTACAGCTGAATCATCTGAAACACCGATATAAATGGTATTCGGAGTTTGTGTAAAGGCATCACAAACGTCAGCTAGCGCGACTGAATTGCTGTAATCAACAACATGGTTCAGTTCTGCTAGCTGACACACCGTCAATGAATCAAGATCATGAGCGAAGCCAATAGATAACGCCTGCTGAGAATCAACGATAGAGAAGTATTGAGTTGGACTTACGCTCAACTCAACTGCATCGGTTGCCAAGCCTTGTCGCTTAGCAACCAATAGACAGTTCTGCACCTCTCCCGTTAACTCAATATTTTGAGATGGGATGAGAATCTTCACTGTCATTATTCCTCTAGTTGAGCTTCTTTTGCGCCGACTGCAGGGTGGTAAAGTTCAGAACCAGTATCACGGAACTCTTGTGATTTTTGACGCATCCCTTCCAACGGGTTATCTAGCATCTTAATCTCGATAGCCTGATCCGCGGCTACTTGTTCGGTGTCTTTCGCATACTCTCGAACTTCTTGAGAAATCTTCATCGAGCAGAATTTAGGTCCACACATTGAGCAGAAGTGAGCAACCTTACCGGATTCTTGTGGCAGAGTTTCATCATGGAAAGAACGTGCGGTTTCAGGGTCTAAAGCTAGATTAAATTGGTCTTCCCAACGGAATTCAAAACGTGCTTTAGATAATGCATTATCTCGGATTTGTGCGCCTGGGTGCCCTTTCGCAAGGTCCGCTGCGTGTGCTGCTAGCTTGTAAGTAATCAAGCCAGTCTTCACATCTTCTTTATTTGGTAAGCCTAGGTGCTCTTTAGGGGTGACATAACACAGCATCGCACAGCCGTACCAACCAATCATGGCCGCGCCAATACCAGAGGTAATATGGTCGTAACCAGGGGCAATATCTGTCGTCAATGGGCCTAAAGTATAGAAAGGCGCTTCATGGCAGTGCTCTAACTGCTCGTCCATATTCTCTTTAATCAGGTGCATTGGTACATGTCCAGGGCCTTCAATGATCACCTGAACGTCATATTCCCAAGCCACTTTAGTCAACTCACCTAGAGTACGTAACTCCGAGAATTGAGCCTCATCATTGGCATCCGCAATTGAGCCCGGGCGTAAACCGTCACCTAATGACAGAGCAACATCGTACTTCGCACAGATCTCACAGATCTCGCGGAAGTGGGTATAAAGGAAGCTTTCTTGATGATGAGCAAGACACCATTTCGCGATGATGGAGCCGCCACGAGAGACAATACCAGTCACACGTTTAGCGGTCATAGGAACGTAGCGAAGCAATAAGCCTGCGTGGATAGTAAAGTAATCAACACCCTGCTCTGCTTGTTCAATCAAGGTATCGCGCATCACTTCCCAGTTAAGGTCTTCCGCAACGCCATTCACTTTTTCAAGCGCTTGATACATAGGAACCGTGCCAATTGGTACTGGGCTATTACGTAGGATCCATTCGCGAGTCTCGTGAATATTACGACCAGTAGAAAGGTCCATCACGGTATCGCCACCCCAGCGAGTCGACCATACTAGCTTCTCAACTTCTTCTTCAATCGAAGAGCTTACTGAAGAGTTACCGATATTAGCGTTCACTTTCACTAAGAAGTTTCGACCAATAATCATCGGTTCTGATTCTGGGTGGTTAATGTTTGAAGGGATAATAGCTCGACCTTCAGCAACCTCTTTACGCACGAACTCAGGAGTGATCTCTTTCGGTAGGTTTGCGCCAAAATTATGGCCAGGGTGTTGATGGTTAAGCTGCTCATCAGCGAACTTCTGACGTCCCATGTTCTCACGTATGGCAATGTACTCCATTTCAGGTGTGATAATACCCTGACGAGCATAGTGCAGCTGAGTAACACATTGGTTGTCTGTTGCGCGACGAATTCTAGGCAGGTTGCCGTAGCGAAGGTCGTCTAGAGTTTCATCTTCTAAACGTTCTTTGGTGTAAACAGAGCTTACGTCGTCTAACAGTTCCGTATCACCACGCTCTTCAATCCATTGCTCTCGCAACTTAGGAAGACCGCTATACAGGTCTATTTGATGTGTAGGGTCTGTGTAAACACCTGAGGTATCGTAAACTTGAATGGGTACATTAGGTTCGAATACAGGCTCTTTTTTGGTACCACCAACAAGGCTATCAGCGAGTGATATTTCTCGGACAGGGACTTGAATGTCCTCTCGAGATCCTTGGATGTAAGCTTTTTTTGAGTTTGGATAGGGTTGTACGGATAAAGAATCAATGAAATTCTTCGCTTCCAGTCTTGCTTGTTTACGAGTCGACATAGCATTTTTCCTTGGCTTTTAGCCATTATTTATAGGGATAAAAATGCTTGACGGATTAGATGCTACAAGAGGGATCACGGTAAGAAATACAGTTGTGATCTGGAGATAGATCTCTAGAAGGATTCTAGTTAGATATCTACTCTTGTTCCCTTCGCAGGTATTAGCCTGATCAGGTTCAACGGATCCCGAGTTAACGGTCTCAGCCATATGGCACTCCGACAAGTTCGATCGAGTATATAAAAACGGCTTGGATAAACCAAGCCGAGTTGTTAACAAATCGTAAGAAAGTTTTAAGACTTTATCAAAAGTTGGAAGCCGATCCATGCAGCTGAAATACTGAGTACCACGTTGAGTAGCACATTGAGTCCCATCTTAAAGAAAGCGCCCTGCTGCATAAGAAGTACGTTATCCATAGAAAACGTAGAAAATGTCGTCAGTGCTCCTAGGAAACCAAGACCGATAATTTGTCTCCACGGTTCCGTCGCGACCATCTCGTTTTCAAACGCGGCGATGAGCAATCCCATAATCAAAGAGCCAATTACGTTAACAGTCAGCGTACCGTAAGGAAAACCACGTCCTAACATCACAACGCATAACTCTGAAATCAAGTAACGTGAACAAGCACCAAACGCACCACCGATGGCGATAAAACCTAGAATAGATAACTGACCCATGAATCCTCCCAAACAATAATCCCTATATTCTAGCTTTAACGCCGATAAAAGCGAGGGTAGAAACTAAGAATGCATGCGCAAATATTAAACGTTACAGGTGTCACTTAACTTCAATGTATCCCATTAAACCCGTTTTCATGTGTTCTATAACATGACAGTGGTACATCCAGCGGCCAGGGTTATCTGCAACAAATGCAGCTTTAGCTCGGCCGTTTTTTCCAAGTAACACTGTATCGGTATGGAAAGGCTCTTCAACTTTCTTCCCATCAAGTTCCAATACAGTGAATGTATGACCGTGAATATGGATCGGGTGATGGTATTGGGTGACGTTCTTTAGATCGAATATGTAAGTCTTACCTAACTCTAAAGTCGTCAACGGTTCAGGAATATTGTCTTTGCTCATTCCTTCCCATGCTCTTTTATTAGTAAGCCAAAACTTAGGCATCGATTTCCCATCTTTAGAAACTGGTGATACCGCACCTTCCCACTCGAACACAAAATCGATCTCTTCAGCATTAGCAAGATCTAGATTAGGTACAGGGTTAAGAGGCAACAATGGCAATAAACGCCCTTCAGTAAGGGGGGAATCGACTACCTCGAACTCACATAAAGAGAAAGGAAAGCGGCCCTTCATTTGAAGAACATTAACTCGCTCGCCTACTTTGGGCGCTATCAGTCCAATATCCACGCGCATCCCTGGGCCGATTTTATGTTGAGTCAGTTTATATGGCGTCTTTACAGGATTACCATCAATGGCAATCACCCATGCCTCAGCCCCTTCTACAGCAATAGGATAAGTGATCGTATTATCGACATTCGCGATACGCAGTCGAGTCGTTGCGTACTGCTTTAATTGGTATACAGGTTCATGAACACCATTGACGCTACTCCACTCTCCTGGAGTACCCATACGAGCACTTAGTCGTGGAATCATTAAGTCTTTCCATTGACCCTGTTTATCGGTGTGCCAATGCTTAAGCATCAGTGCATGCTCTTCATCAAACTGCACTGGAATATTCTCTTCTACGATAATAAGACCAACTAAGCCCATACCAAGCTGCTTGACACTATTCATATGTGGGTGATACCAAAATGTGCCAGCATCTGGCGGCGTAAACTCATAAATGAATGTTTCACCTGGCATGATCGGTGGATGACTTAAGAAGGGAACACCGTCCATTTCGATAGGAATTCTTAAGCCATGCCAATGGATAGTCGTCGGCTCTGATAGCTTATTCGTAAAGCGGATCGTGACCTTTTCACCCTGTCGACATCGAATTGTCGGAGCAGGGATCTGTCCATTAAAGGCTAAAACATTGGTATTAAATCCCGTCACCAACTCAGCTGTTGAAGGTTCAGCAGTTAAGTCATAAACATACTTACCTTGCCCATCAAGAGACTGCTTCATAGAACAAGCAGGCAAAACAGTTAGTGCAGATATAGCGAGAGATGATTGAATAAACTTACGACGGGAAATATCCATATTTGTTGCCTTTTAGTAATAACGACCAAAATGTAACAAAATATTGAGAATAATTCTCATAAAGAAGTGGGGATTGTGCTGTTGATTGTTTATAAAAGAGGCTGGGATAAGTAAGTACTTACACTTCTACGGTCAAATATCATCCAAGGCAAGAAGTAACAGCTTAAATATTCCACATATAGAAAGCCAAAAGACCTTCCTGTTCGACTAGATCTTCGAACTACTACGGAAGCGTGAAGGTTCGAATATCAACATATCCAAATTAGAAGAATTAGGTAAAACCATTATAAGTCGAAGCTAATAAAAAAAGGCTCTAGCATTTCTGCTGGAGCCTTAAATATGACAGGGGTGGACTGAGCCGGCACTCCGGATATTCGACCGGGCTGGCATTCCAGCTCACGACATTGCTTCGTAGAAGCAATAGATGAAAAAAAGCCTCAGCATTTCTGCTGAGGCTTCGCATATGGCAGGGGTGGAGAGATTCGAACTCCCAACACGCGGATTTGGAATCCGCTGCTCTGCCAATTGGAGCTACACCCCTAAAACTTTTTATTACTTCAGATTCGAAAAAACCTCGCACTAGGCGAG
>Ga0310122_10000221_pt1 | contig 36703 bp, 30 predicted proteins | sample CB6_Bottom_1051__FD_203503 | JGI IMG/M metagenome (GOLD analysis project Ga0310122, IMG submission 203503) | Marine microbial communities from Western Arctic Ocean, Canada - CB6_Bottom_1051 | ecosystem: Environmental > Aquatic > Marine > Oceanic | place: Canada: Western Arctic Ocean | collected...
CCTATTATCTTCAATTGGGTATATTTCACCAGCTCAATATGAAACAGACTACTATGATAATTTAAACGAGTCAGGTAAAGTGGCCTGACTTAAACAAACTGGTCTCCGATGAACTCGGGGCGATTCATTCTTAATATCAGGCTAATAAATAAGACATTAATTAAAGTTTACGACCAACTAGATGACACCTCAAAGTTGGATGCTTTAAAGCGATCGAATAAATTGGCAAGATATTTCCTAGACTGCCTGCGAACTATGGTGTAATCCCTTTGAGAAGCTTTTTTAATATTTCACACCAGACGAAAAATTTAAAAAATAATTATAGTGGAGAATTTATAATGATAATTAAGCTAGTTTTAGAGTTAGTAAAGAAACTACAATTTTTAAGAAAAGTTAAAGTTATTAATAGCTTTTTCACAAATAGAAAAGTTGAAGGTAATGGTAAAGTTATCCTATATAATGGTAGTAATGTTAGAACACATAAAACATCAAAAATATATTTAAATAATATACTTTCATTAAATGGATCAAGGTTTTTTAATGAGAAAACACAAGGGTGTTTATTTATGTCTAAGAAGTCCGAGCTTAATGTAGAAGGTAGCTTTGACATAATGAAAGGTTTTGATATTTATTTAGCCGAACATGCTACTCTCAGCATCGGATCAGGATATGCAATGGATAATTTGAGGATCCAGTGTATTGATAATATTACTATAGGTAATGATGTTATTATTTCTAGAAATGTAAGTATAAGGGACTCAGATAGTCATAAAATTCTCGATGGTGCCCATGAGCCTACTAAAGAAATCATTATTGGAGATCATGTTTGGATTGGTTTAAACGTAACTATACTTAAAGGAGTAAAAATAGGCAATGGGGCTATTATTGCTGCAGGTTCTTTAGTTAATAATGATGTACCAGAGAGAGCCCTTGTTGGTGGAATACCAGCTAAAGTTATTAAGTATGATGTAGATTGGGAAGAGTAGACGAGTATCTTTTTTATATTCTTGAACTTGTTGTTCTCCTTAGTGTTAAAACTGAACAATAAAAATAAATTACCTCGAAACTTTAAATACAGGTCGCTGTTGTTAGCCATATGGTTTCATTTTGTTCATTTTGTTCATTTTGTTCATTTTTGAGTAGGTTTTCCATGGCGGTGTGTTTTTATTATAAATGACAATTACCAGTTATCTTTCATCTCACAATATTTAACATTTTATTTACTTATGGTGGTAATTTATTACCAAAAAAAGTATTTTTTATACATTTTTAATTTTATTTTTCACTATAAGTCATTGATATTCTGTTTTTGTTCTTTTTTAGGTACTAAAAGTTAGTACTTTCGTAGTGTTTTTTGTTCCTTTTGATTTTATTTGTGTATATAATGTTCACCAAGAACTAATGAATTAACTTTCGTTAAACAAATGACTTTAATTTGGTGCCATTAATGCACTTTTTCATTTTGAGGGAAAAATGACTAACTCACTATTAAAATTTAAAAAATTGAGTGCAGTGATCGCACTTACTTTAGCTAGTTCTACAACACTAGCTGCAGACTTAGGTGTAGCCAATAATTTTTCAGCATTTGTTTTTGAAAATTTCAAATCCAATTTTGGCCGTGCAGATGGTGCTATTGCTGCAGGTGAAATTGACCTTAAAGGCTACAGCGTAGGTTACACTCGCCCTTACAGCCCTGAAGAATATTACTTAATTAGTGAATCTACCATCGACTTTAAGTATGGTCGCCAATATGTTGGTAGCATGATTGCGAGTGGTGGTACAGATATTCACTGGAGTGTTCGTTGGGGTATGGAGTGGGGTTCTAAAATCCTTTCTAATCAAGATGAATCGGCACTACCATTTAATTTTGATGAGCAAGAGCAATACTACAAAGATTTAAGCTCAGAGCTAAGCGAGCTAAATGAAACTGGTACAGTATACCGTAAATGGGGCGGCCTTTATTTACAAGGTGATGGTAGTTCTGATAGACAAGTGTTTAATTTAGATGCACGTGATTTTGCTAAAGCACATACTTTTAAAGTATGGGGCATTCCTGCGGATGCAACAGTAATTTTTAATATTACTGGCGACGATAATGTAAATGTAAAAGGTAAAAGCTTTTGGCGCCTGCGTAACCATGCAAGTAAAACGGTATTTAACTTCGCTAATGCACAAAAGCTCGATATTAAGGGTAACCGCTGGCAAGGCGTAATTTTAGCACCACATGCCGACATTAGAGGTGTTTACGGTACCGCAAAAATGCCAATTATTGGCCAAAGCTTTTATGGCTCAATGGCAATGTTAGGCGGTGAATTTAATGGTAATTTACCTTCAGTAGCTGAACCTATTGAACCGTTTAATATGGAACAAAAGTGGCATTGGAATTCTAGCGACTTTATGCCTGAATTTAACCAAGTAATGTCTACCCCTGCGGTTGTTCAGTTAAACGACGACAATGATGATGGTTTTATAGATAATAATGATGTCGCTGATGTGGTTATTGTTACTTTCAGCAAAAGCTACTCTACAGGTATTGTCAGGGCTTTAAGTGGTGTTGATGGGTCTGAATTGTGGGATTATTCTCAAGGTGCGATTAAAGCGGATGCCACATACTCTCCAGCTGCAGCAGATTTTGATGGCGATGGTATCGTTGAAATTGTAGTTGCTAGTCGTTGGTATGGCGATAATGGTAATGGGGCTATATCTGTAATAGATAATAATGGTGTAATCAAAAAGCAAATAACAAAAGTTGATGCAGATAATTTCAAGTTAGTTGGTAATATTGATGTAGCTGACATTAATAATGATGGTTCTTTAGAATTTACACTTGGTAATGCAATTTATAATTACGATACAGGAGCATTATTTGAGTTTGGTACAGATTGGTCACCTTCTTCTGTTATATTTGATGCAAATAACGATGGTGTTCAAGAGGTGCTAGCCCGAGGTAAGCTTTATGATGTTAATGGTGTAGAACTTTGGTCATATGTTGGTGAAAAAGATGTATGGTTCTCTTCGGTCGCTGATATTGACAATGATGGTCAGCCAGAGGTCATTTTATCTATTCCTGCTTGGAACACGTCACCAGAAAAAAGTCGTTTAGTTGCTCTTGAGTCCAACGGGAACGTTAAATGGGAAGTTAATAATGAGGCTAATCCAGGTGGTGGCGTGCAAGCTATTTCTAACTTCTTAGGTTCTAACAATATTGCTATAGTCTATGCGGGTTTTACTTCTATTGATATGTATGATGGTCAGGGGCAGTTTGTATGGTCTGTTCCTAACGTGGATTCCGGAGGTCAAATTGGCGTAAGTGCTTACGACTTTAATGGCGATGGCATTGATGAAGTTATCGTACAAGATCATCTGACAGTTCGGGTTTTAAATGGCCTTAATGGTGAAGTGTTATCGACAGTTTCAAATTCAACTGCAACACTTTGGGAGTATCCAATAGTTGTTGACTTAGAAGGTGATAATAACGCCGAACTAATTACTGTCTCTAATAATTACAAAAGCAGCTATAGCATCAACAATGGGGTAACGGTTTACGGTACGACTGATATCAGCAAGCCTTGGAAAAATGCAACTCGCATTTGGAACCAGCACTCGTACCATCAAACAAATATTAACCAAGATGGTACTTTACCAACAGTTGAGTTGCCAAGCTGGTTAAAAAATAACACCTATCGCTCTAGTACCCTTAAATAAAAAGTACTTTTAGCGAATAAAAAGCCAGTTAAGTTTTTAATTGGCTTTTTATTATTAAATAGTTGTTTAAAATAGTTGGCAATTAATAATCACGTTTAATTTGAGGTTTTTTTGTCGAACTTACAGCAAGACCCAGCTATTAGAAGTTTGTTAGAACGTATGCCCAAGAACATTCAAACTACGTTCACCGATGAACAGCTAGCGCATTTAAAAATAGCGATTGGTGCCAGGCAATGGGGAAACCATGCTGTTGACTTTAGAGGCGTAGTTAAGTTTTTTAAATACCGTTATTATTATGTATTTTTAGCAGGGCGAAACAGGCGTGAGTTAAGCACAAAAGAGCAAAAAATCGCAAGTTTTACTCAAGCGTTTATTTTAAGTATGGCGGTCACTTTTGTTATTTTGTTTATATTACTGGTTTTATATTTGATTAAATCAGCATTAGGCATTGATATTTTTGAAGGGTATTCGTTTGGGGTTTGGAGTCGGTTTAAAGGGTTATTTGGTTAATTAAACCTAAATAAAATGCGAGTATTCTTTTTGATACTTAATTAACAAAACAAGAGCTAGCGAAAAGATTTGAATATGAATTTTAGTACTTTTGTCGGAATCTGTAATTGAACAAAATTGGCTAATACTATATTATCCCCGCGGATTTTGTGGGGCGTTACTCACACTGGATTAGCTATAAGGAATTAAGCATAATGACATCTCCAAGGACTTTTAAACCCTCAGGTTCCTCTGATGCCAATTTTTACCGATTGTTTGACATATTTGCGTTATTTTTAGCGTTTCAGTGTGCAGCCCTTCTTTACAATTTTAAACTTACCCCTATTTATGCTGCATCTGCACTCACTGTTGCACTGAGTTATTTGTATAGTGCCGAGGTTTTCTCAACTTATCGCTCCTGGCGGGCAGGTAAATTTAAAAGCATGGTGATGTGTGCTTGGGGCAGTGTGGTGATTGCTTTTGCGTTTTTATTAGTTATTTCATTTTTATTTAAATTTACCGAGTCGCTTTCTCGTGTAGGTATAGCCATTTGGTTCATTTTAAGCGTAGTATATTTATATATCTGGCGTTTGGGTGTGTTTTTATATAAACGCAACCGTCGCAAATTAGGGTTGTCGCAACGCAATGTTGCTATAATTGGTGCTACAGAATCTGCCACCTATTTACATGCTGAAATTGTAAAACATGACGAGCTAGGCTTTAATTTTAAAGGCTTTTACGACGACAGAAACCCTGAACGTTTGTTTGAACAACTCGAGCAGCAAGGTGTTGAGGGCCGTATTCAAAGTGCGGTAGATGCTGCACGTAATGGCGAAATAGACATACTTTACATTGCCCTCCCAATGAAAGCACAAAAGCGCATAGCCGATATTTTATTGCAGCTAGGCGATACTACCGTAGACGTACATATAGTGCCCGACTTTTTACTCTCTAACTTAATACATGCTCGTATTGAACATGTGGGCGATGTAGACACGCTAAGCGTGTTTGAGGCGCCCTGTATTGGTGCGCATGAATTTATAAAACGCACAGAAGATATAGTGGTTTCAGCTATTATTGTTACCTTAATTACCCCCGTTTTATTAACGATTGCAGCCGCAATAAAGCTGACATCTAAAGGGCCCATTATTTTTAAGCAAGACCGCTATGGCTTAGATGGCCGCAAAATAAAAGTGTGGAAGTTCCGCTCTATGACGGTAACCGAAAACAGCGATGTGGTAACTCAGGCAACAAAAAACGACGCTCGTATTACCCCATTAGGTGGTTTTTTACGCCGCACTAGCCTTGATGAACTGCCGCAGTTTATAAATGTTTTAAAAGGCGATATGTCGATTGTTGGGCCAAGGCCTCATGCAGTTGCCCACAACGAAGAGTACCGCCAAAAAGTAGAATTTTATATGTTTAGGCATAAAACCAAACCGGGTATTACCGGTTGGGCACAAATAAACGGCTGGCGCGGCGAAACAGACACCCTCGATAAAATGGCTAAGCGAGTTGAATACGACCTACATTACATTAAACATTGGTCTTTATGGTTTGATGTAAAAATAATTTTTATGACAGTTTTTAAGGGATTTAAAAGTGAAAATGCGTACTAATACAATTACCACTTTACTTGTTGCGTTAGGGTTATCTGCTCCAGCTTTGGCGGTAGAATTACAACCAGGCAGTGTAATGACCAAAGACGGCGCTGAGATAACACCTACGCTGCAGCTGGGCGTTAGCAGCAACGATAACTTTTTTATGACGCCGTCTGCCACTCAGTCACGTTTAATATGGAATATAGCGCCAAGCTTAAACGCCTTAATTGAAGACGGCCCTGATAGCTATAAATTTGATATTGCATCTAGCACGTCGTTTCATAATAAAGATACCACTGATAACTTTACCCAAGTAAATGTAGGTGCGGGTGTACATAAAGAGTTTACTAGCCAACATCGTTTAGATGTTACTGGTGATGCTGATTGGTTATACGAGCCACGAGGTGGCGGATTAACTGAAGGCCAGGGCAGAGCTCTAGATGAGCTTGTAAATTATCAGCAACAAAACCTAACTGCTCGTTACGAATACGGCGCACAAAGCTCTAAAGCCCAGGTTGCTTTAACAGCGGGTTATTATAACAAAAATTATCAAAATTTTACGGCCATATCGCAGTACCGTGATTACGATAAACCTATGTTGGGTATTATTGGTTACTATAATACCCAAGCTGGTACGCGTGCCTTTTTAGAAGTAAAGCAAGAAAACTACCAATACGATGTGATTGATTCAAACGGTATTACCCGTGACTCCGATGACGTAAAAGTATTATTGGGTATGGAGTGGGAAGCCACCGCCGTTACTACTGGCTCATTTAAAGTGGGTTATCAAAATAAAGATTTTGAGTCGAACCTGCGCGATAACTTTAGTGGTTTAAGTTGGGAGGCTGCTGCAGTTTGGAAGCCGTTAACCTATTCAACTTTACAACTAGTTACCAGCCGTGCCGCTAAAGACCCGTTATTAGAAGGCGATTACATTCGCGAAAGTGTTTACGGTGCAACGTGGCAGCACGATTGGAGCGATTTTTTAAGCTCGGTAGTAAGCGCGAATTATGTTGATCAACAGTACTCTGGTAGTTTTAACCGTAAAGACAAAGTTAAAAATGCGCGCCTTGGCTTAAATTATTTAGCCACCAACTTTGGTATGGTAACCGGCTATGTTGATTTCATTGACCGTAATTCAACCCAAACTAATATTGAATTTGACCGCGTAATTGTTGGCCTTAACTTTACATTTGCATTAAAGGGAAATGAATGAAGGTTAAAATTTTAACTGGCTTAATATTGTTACTGAGCTTTTGTAGTTTTGCGAGTGATTCGCAAAACTACATTTTAGGTGCAGGTGACAAAATAGAAATTAAAGTGTTTGGTCAGCCTGATTTAGATGTAACATCACTGCTTGGCAATAGTGGTGAGATTAACTACCCATTTTTAGGTAAGGTGAAACTAGTTGGTTTAAGTGTTGCTCAAGTTGAGCAAACAATAAGCGAAGGCTTACAGCCAGATTATTTAGTTAACCCCAATGTATATGCACAAGTTATAGAATACCGACCTTTTTATATACATGGCGAAGTTAAAGAACCAGGTGCATACCCCTATCAACCAGCTATGACGGTAAACCAAGCTATAGCGTTAGCTGGTGGGTTAACCGAGCGCGCCTCGGTTGATAAAATATTTATTTTTAAAGAGCAAACCAAACAGCAGCAACAAAAAGGTAGTTTAAACAGCCAAATTGCGGCAGGTGACACCATAAAAATAGAACAGCGCTTGTTTTAAGCAGTTTAAGGCAGTAATAATAAAATGAATACACACTCTGAAAAGCCTAACAACAACGAGGAAGTTATTGATTTAGGTGCTTATCTTAATGTTATTAAGCAAAGCAAATGGAAGATTTTAGGTTTTGCTATTGTAGTTACATTGCTCACTATAATGGTTGCTTTAACGTTAGTGCCTAAGTATGTAGCCACAGCCACTTTATTGATAGAGTCGGAGCAAACCAAAGCGGTCAGCTTTGAGGAAGTATATGGTTTAGACTCTACTAAAAAAGAGTATTATTTAACCCAGTTTGAAGTGATTAAGTCAAATAGCATTGCCCGTGAGGTAATTACTAAACTTAATTTAAAAGATCATTCCGACTTTATTGCTAAGCCTTCACTCACTGGTGAGCTAAAAGGTATGGTTAAGCAATTACTGCCTTTTTTAAATAAAAAAGAAAGCTCTGTTCTTACAGTTGAGGAGCAAGCCGAACGTGAGATGTTGGGCTTACTTGCTGCGTTTAAGTCTCGTTTAACGGTGTCTCCAATTCGTAATACACAATTAGTGCAAGTAAGTTTTGAGTCGAGCGACCCTAAGCTTGCAGCTTTAGTGGCTAATACCGTGGGTGAAGTTTACATAGAAAGCCAAATGCGCGCCAAAATGGGCATTACTCAGCAGGCATCGAGCTGGTTAAACACGCGTTTATCAGAGCTACGTATACAACTAGATAGCTCTGAAGTACGTTTACAAGCTTACCGAGAAGAACAAAAACTGGTTGATATAGAAGGCATAGCGGGTCTAGTTACCCAAGAGCTTGAGCAAACGTCAAAGCAGTTAGTTGATGCGCGTGCGACTAAAAATAACCTAGAAAGCATAAACCGTGTTATTAACGAATATGGTAACGATAACATAGAGTTACTTGGCAGCATGCCTGAGATTACTTCACACCGTGTAGTACAAGATGTTAAACGCGAGGTGGTACTCGTTGAGCGTAAGGTGAGTGAGCTTGCAGAAGTTTATGGCCTTAAACATCCTAAAATGATTTCAGCTAAATCTGAACTTGCTACAGTTAAAACTAATCTTAATAAGCAAATTAAAGGGTTAATTACCGGTATTGAAAAAGAGCTAAACAGAACAACGCGTACTGTAAATGCGCTTGAGCGCGATTTAGCTAAAATTCGTGCTGAGTATCAAGACATCACCCGCAAAGAAACCCAATATAATCAGTTAAAGCGCGAAGTAGAAACAAACCGCAATATTTTTAATACTTTTTTATCTCGCTCTAAAGAAACTGAAGTAACCAGTGACTTTAGCTCTGCAGCTGCCCGTTTTACCGACCGTGCTTATGCACCAAAAAAACCAAGTAAACCTAACAAAAAGTTAATTGTTATTTTAGCCTTTGTAGCCAGTTTTGGTTTTGCAGTGGTAATGACTTTTGTTTTTGATGCCTTAAACGACACAGTTAAAAATAAAAACGATGTAGAAAATAAACTTGCGCAGCGTATGTTAGGCTTATTGCCGCATGTTGTAGTCCCTAAAAAGAGCTTTTTTCCGATACATGCTTATTTAGAAGATACCTATCGCCGTTTTGCTGAATCGGTTCGTACCTTCCGCACGAGTTTATTGCTCACTCAATTAGATAGAGCGCATCAAGTTATTGCGGTTACCTCTACCTCACCAGGAGAGGGTAAAACCACAACCTCTGCTAATTTAGCGATGTCGTTGGCACAAATGGGCAAAGTATTACTAATTGATGCCGATTTACGTAAACCAACGTTAGCTAAACGTTTTGATATACCGGTATTTCACCCAGGTTTAAGTAATTTAATGATAGGTACTGAGCAATTAGCTGAGTGTGTTCATGTTGACACGCAATCGGGTGTAACAATTATGCCAAGTGGGCAAATACCATCTAATCCACTTGAGCTGTTATCAAACCCGCGCTTTGCTGAGTTACTTAGCGATTTAAAAGCGCAGTACGACCATATTATTGTTGATACACCGCCTACCCAAGCTGTGAGCGATGCATTGGTAATCGCACAAAGTGTTGATTCGGTAGTATATGTTGTTAAATCTGACATTACCCGAATTAAACCTATTACAGCAGGTCTTGAGCGTTTATTTGAAGTTAAAGCTCACGTTGCTGGTGTGGTACTGAATAAGGTCGATATGAGTAAATCTAAAGATGAGCATAGCCATGGCTACTATGATTATTACGATTACTCACAGCAACCTGAAAAGCCTCAAGCGTAATTAAGTTAATTTATGATTGATATTCATACGCATATTTTGCCGGGTATTGATGATGGCGCTAAAGATTTAACAGAATCTTTAGCGCTTTTAAAATTGGCTGAAAACGATGGCATTACTCACATGGTGGCAACGCCACATATACATGTAGGCCGCTTTAACAATGCGACTGCTCAAATCAAAAACGATTTAGAGAGTTTAAAGCTAGAGGCGCATAAAGAGGGTATTAATGTTAAATTAGCGGCCGCTGCTGAGGTGCGTTTAGACATAGAACTTATGGCAATGGTGATGGCTAATAAACTGCCTTTTGTTGGTAAAATAGCAGACAAAAACGTGTTGTTATTAGAGTTACCGCATTCACATATGCCACAAGGTTACGATAAGTTTATTCAGTGGCTCGCTAAACAAAACATACGCGTTATTATTCCGCACCCAGAGCGCAACCGCGATATTCAGTCAAACCTTTATTATATTCAGCACTTAAAGCAGTTAGGCTGCGACTTTCAATTAACAGCATCGAGCATTGAAGGTGAGTGGGGCGAAAGCGCTCAAGCTATATCTTTGCAAATGCTAAAAGATGGTTTAGTGAACTATGTTGCCTCTGATGCTCACTCAGTAAAGCGCCGACCGCCTATTTTAAGCCAAGCTAGAAAAACAGTAGCGCAGTTAATAGGTGAAGAGCAGGCCACAACGCTTTTTGTAACTAATCCACAGCAACTAACCGAGTGCTTATTTAATGACTAAATTAAACATGTTCAAGGTAGTGCCTGCTGTTACTTTAACTATGGTAGTGCTTGTAATCGTTTATATGAGTATGCAAAGTATGCGCGCTAATGCGTGGTACTTTAATGCACTTAATATAGTGCAAGAGTCGGATGGTGCTTTATCTGGTTCATCGCTTCAAGCCGCAGAGAATGCGATTACTTTAGCCACTAATATGGATCCTGATCACCCGCATTATTGGCATTTTTTAGCTCATATAAAAATGTTAGGTTTAACCGGCACTGATACAACATCAAGCGAGCAAGCCGAACATACTCAGCAAGTATATAAACAAGCTGAGCAAGCGTTGTTAAAGTCGGTTGAGTTAAGGCAAGCTTGGGCGCTAACTTGGATAAGTTTGGCACAAGTAGTAAGTTATCAAGAGGGGCCTACCGAGCGGGTATATAATTATATTCAGCAAGCTAAAAAAGTTGGCCCGTATAAGTTAGATGTTCACTTAGGTATTATTCAAATTGCGTTAATGCATTGGAATGAGCTACCACCCACCTACAAAGCCCTTTATGTGAATGAGCTAAAGTTAGCCTCTAAATACGGCTATAAGTTTAATAACATTTTTAGTATGGCGAAAGAAATGAACCGACTACCTATAGTGTGTTTATCGCTTCAATTTGGTTCTCATTATGAGGCCATTAGAAACAGTTGGATGTTTAATAAATACTGTGGTTAAAACACGAGCCACGGGCTTCGAGTAACGGGTTTCGGGTAACGGGCGTTGAGCCTCGCACCTCGTTAATTCTGAACTTTAACTTTTTTTTGAACCACAGAGAGCACCGAGGCGCTTCGCGCTGCACAGAGAAAAAGCTTCAATTTTGGAAATCCAATAACTAACAACAGTTCTTTAATCTTTGTCTTTAATTACTTTCTCTGTGTGCTCCTATCTTCTGTCGTAAATAAATCACCAAGATCTTATTGTAAAGCTCGCGGCGGGTTGCGAGATTAAGTTAGTAAACCGGCCCCTGCAGCTCGTTTACTCTGAACTTTAACCTTTATCTTTAATCACTTTCTCTGTTTTCTCCTATCCTCTGTGGTAAATAAATCTTTAAGAGCTTATTGTAATGCGCAGGTCCGGTTGTCCGATCCCCACAACCTGTTAACTCTCGACTTTAACCTTTTTTTGAACCACAGAGAACACCGAGGCACTTCGCGCGGCACAGAGGAAAAGCTTCAATTGCGAAAATCTAATAACTAACAACAGTTCTTTAATCTTTGTCTTTAATTACTTTCTCTGTTTTCTCCTATCCTCTGTGGTAAATAAATCACTAAGTTTTTATTGTAATAATAGGGCTGGGTGAGTGATTAAGCTCGTAACCCGACTCCCGAAGCCCGTTAACTTTTGTCTAGACAAAAAAAGACCCAGAGCTATAAGGAACTCTGGGTTATAGAGGGGCTCATATGTGAGCCCTGCGCTAACTAAAGACACTTTCAGATTCTTAGGGAGAAGAAGAAAGTTATTTAAGTATAGTCAAAAGCTTCAAAAACACATACTTTTGTTCGTTTTTTATACTGCAATAATTACAGTGGGTTACAATTGTTATGCACATCTTTATTACACTTAAGTTAGGGTTTACTCCCAGTTTATTAACTGCGTATTTTGCACTAAATCTCGAGGTAGTGAGTTTTTAACCTTACTTTTTTGCCATTTACCTAAGCCAATCGGGCAATCACATAAAGTTAATATTACTTCACCCGTTGCCTTAACAACGTCATCCAAACGAATGTCTTTGCCATTAAAATAATCGCTGGCTTGTTGATTGGTTAATTCCAGTGCATTACTTTTACATTGCTTACCAAATACGGTGGCAAACTCGTGAGCGAGGCGCACGCCGTTTTTATGAATAACGCCTACCTGAATACCTAACCGCGCGTATTTTATTTTATTTTGTACCGCTTCAAATTCATTTGGGAACAGCCAAAGCTCTTTGTCGCGCTGCATTAAAGTACCTGGCAGGCTTGTTAAACCAAATTGCTTTTTGAGGGAGCTCATAAACGCATCTTGCTGTTTACTGTCAAAGTGGTTAAACGGGAATGCCCCTTTTTTCACTTTAATGTTTTGGTTTTCGCAGCTGCTGTGCTTTTTAAATTTAGCAATAAAAAAGCCTTCGCTGTCGAAGGTTTGCGGCCAAACATGTAAGTAACCCTCGTCTGTAGTGGCTTTTTCTGCGCCAGGGAAAAGATCATTTAAAGGCTCTGGCTTAATGTACTCACCAAATTCTTCTAGCAATGCATCACACACTTGCTGGTTTTCGAGAGGGGTTAATGTACAGGTTGAATACACCAATGTACCGCCAGGTTTAAGTGCATAAAATGCGCTTTTAATCAGATCTTTTTGTACTTGGGCAATGGTAATGTTTGATTCGATAGACCAATTTTTTAATGCATCACTGTCTTTACGAACCGTGCCTTCACCCGAGCAGGGCGCATCAAGCAAAATACTATCAAAACATTCAAACATGTAGTTACCAAATACCACGCCATCAAAATGCGATAACGCACAATTACCCACACCCATGCGCTTTAATGTGGCGCTAAGCACTTTTAAGCGTGATGACGACAGCTCATTTGCAACTAATACACCTTGATTGTTCATTAGTGCAGCCAGTTGTGAGGTTTTAGAACCTGGTGCCGAGGCCATATCGAGTACTGTGTTACTGGTTTTAAGGCTTTGCTTTAGTGCCATTGGCGGCAGCATTGAGCTTGCCTCTTGTACGTACATAGCGCCGCTTAAGTGTAAGTCGGTATTACCTAGCGCTAAATTTTGCTCTTCATCGTTTGGGCGCTCTAGCCAAAAACCTTCATCGCACCAGGGTATGGCAGTGAGTTGCCAATTTTTTTGAGTTGCGTAGCGTTTAAATTCTTCAACACTCATTTTTAATGTATTAACGCGAACAGACTTACGTAAAGGCCGACGACAGGCATTTAAAAAATCATCTAATGTAAGGTGATCAGGCAGATAAGTTTTTACGTCGTCTATAAATTGCTCTGGAATATAAGTGTTAGCGTCCACGATTTGGCTCATACAATAAAAATTAAAGCCGGATAATAGCATTTTTGACGATTTTTTTCAGTGTTAAAAATGAAAGAGTAACCCTTTTAAAGTGTCGACACCTTATTCAGTAAAACGGCTTAAATACTATTTTTTATTATACTTTTAGCTAATGCTGTCGACAATGTGGTGGTTTTTTATTCATTTTTAGTGTTTTCAGGGTTGACACTGCTGGTTAATAAGCACATAGTTAAACCATAAATTGTCGACAATATAAAAATACTTTATGACACAGCACTTTTTAAACGACACCGCAGTTACAACCGCTTCCGATAAAGTGTTTGTTGATATGCGCCGTGAGATAGTAGAAGGCAGCATTGCACAAGGCAGTAAAATATCTGAGCCAGAACTTGCAAAGCGTTATGGTGTAAGCCGTGCAACCCTAAGGGAGGCATTAAACCGTTTAGAGAGCTGTTACTTGGTTGAGCGTAAAGCCAACATAGGTTGTCGCGTTGTTGCATTAACAGCTGAACGTTTAATTGAAGTGTATCAAGTACGTAGTGCCCTTGAAGGACTTGCATGTAGGTTAGCTGCCGACAATATGGAACCAGATGAAGTTCAAGGCTTGAAACAATTACTCAACCAGCATTTGCACACTCAGCGTGTTAAAGAAGGTGAGTCGTACTATCAAGAAGCAGGCGACTTAGATTTTCATTATCGAATAATCAAAGGCAGTAAAAACGCTCACTTAATTCATTTGTTATGCCACGACCTGTACCAATTAATAAGAATGTACCGTGTGCAAATGGGCATGGTAGGGCCACGCGTATCGAAAGCATTTGACGAACATTTAGCGATTATTAACGCTATAGAAAACCATGATGGCGAGCTGGCCGAAATGCTAATGAAGCGCCATATAAGCGCTTCTCAAGCGAATATACAAACAAAGTTTGATGGATATCAATCAGTACAAGCCACTCAAAATGAAATGGCTAACTAGATTCTGTTGATCTTTGCGGATTAAACCCTGAAAGGTCAATAGACCCTAATACAGATGTCACATTTTTAAAAAATACTAAGCTGCCAAAGAGCAGCCCCGTTCAAAGTTAGGAGAAGGTAATGTCAGCAGGATTAAAATTTAAACAGGCAATTGCAAATAACCACCCGTTACAAGTTGTGGGTACTATTAACGCGTATACCGCAATGATGGCAGAAAAAATGGGCCATCAGGCTATTTACTTGTCGGGGGCGGGTGTGGCTAATGCTTCATTTGGTATGCCAGATTTAGGCATGACCAGCCTTGATAACGTGCTTGAAGATATTCGCCGTATTACCGGTGCTAGCGATTTACCATTATTAGTTGATGCCGATACAGGTTGGGGCGGAGCGTTTAATATTGCCCGTACCGTTAAAGAAATGACTAAAGCAGGTGCTGCAGGTTTTCATATTGAAGACCAAGTAGCGCAAAAACGTTGTGGCCATCGCCCTAATAAAGAAATAGTTACCCAAGCTGAAATGGTTGACCGCATTAAAGCCGCAGTGGATGCAAAAACTGATAGCGATTTTTACATTATGGCGCGTACTGATGCATTTCAAAAAGAAGGCTTAAATGCAGCTATTGACCGCGCAGCTGCCTGTGTTGAAGCGGGTGCCGATGCGATTTTTGCAGAAGCCGTTCACGACCTTGCTGATTACCAAGCATTTAGCAAAGCGATTAATGTGCCGATTTTAGCCAACATTACCGAGTTTGGCCAAACCCCTATTTACACCAAAGAGCAGTTAAGCGATGTGGGTGTAGAAATGGTGCTTTACCCACTAAGTGCATTTAGAGCTATGAACAAAGCAGCACTCAATGTGTACTCGGCTATTTTGAATGAAGGGTCGCAACAAAGCCAAATTGAAAACATGCAAACGCGTGCAGAGCTTTACGACTTTTTAGATTATCACTCGTACGAAAACACGCTCGATAACCTTTTTTCAGCAAAATCTGACAAATAATAAAAAATTCAACAGGAGACAAATCATGGTAGATAAAGCATTAGGTGGCGCAGGCTTACGTGGCCAAGTAGCAGGACAAACAGCATTATGTACAGTAGGGCAAACAGGCTCAGGTTTAACTTACTGTGGTTACGACATTAGCGAACTGGCTGAAAAAGCGCAGTTTGAAGAAGTATCGTTTTTACTTTCACGCGGCGAGTTACCAACATCAAGTGAATTGGCAGAGTACAAAGCTAAACTTAAAAGTTTACGCGGTTTACCAGAGGCACTAAAAACAGTGCTTGAGAACATTCCTAAAGACGCACACCCAATGGATGTAATGCGTACAGGCTGTTCTATGCTAGGTAACCTTGAAATGGAAAACGACTTTAGCGAAGCAAACGATGCGATTGACCGCATGGTGGCAATTTTCCCAAGTATTATTTGTTACTGGTATCGTTTTACCCATGACGGTGTTCGCATTGAAACCCAAACTGATGATGATTCAGTAGGCGCACACTTTTTAACGCTATTACACGATAAAGCGCCAAGTGAATTATTTGCACAAGTGATGAATGTATCACTAATTTTGTACGCAGAGCATGAGTTTAATGCCTCTACCTTTACCGGTCGAGTGTGTGCGTCAACGCTTTCTGATATTCATTCATGTGTTACTGGTGCAATTGGTACCTTACGTGGCCCACTGCATGGTGGCGCAAACGAAGCCGCAATGGATATGATTGAAAGCTTTAGCAGTGCTGATCAAGCTGAAGACGCGCTTATGGGCATGCTTGAGCGTAAAGATAAAATTATGGGCTTTGGTCACGCTATTTACCGTGAGTCGGATCCGCGTAATGTAATTATTAAAAAATGGTCTGAAAAATTAGCGGCAGAAGTGGGTGACGATGTACTTTACCCGGTATCAGTTCGCTGTGAAGAAGTAATGTGGCGTGAGAAGAAGTTATTCTGTAATGCTGACTTTTTCCATGCATCGGCGTATCACTTTATGGGTATTCCTACTAAGTTGTTTACGCCTATCTTTGTAATGAGCCGTGTAACCGGTTGGACAGCTCACGTAAAAGAGCAGCGCGCAAATAACCGTATTATTCGCCCAAGTGCTGATTACACAGGGCCAGATGCGCGCAGCTACACGCCAATTGAATCAAGAGGCTAATTAGTTAGCGTTTAAGGTGAGCCTAGCTCACCTTTTATTGTTTATAGCGCTGATGATTACTCATTGTAGCGCTTTTGTCTTGTTCATCCCCGTCACCAAATTAGCGAATTTATTATGACCATTATTAATAACACCCAATACCGTAAGCCATTACCAGGCTCAAATGTAGATTATTACGATACCCAAGCCGCGGTAGATGCCATTAAACCGGGCGCTTACGCCACACTGCCTTACAGTTCGCGTGTTTTTGCCGAAAACTTAGTGCGCCGCTGTGAGCCTGATATGTTAACCGATGCGCTTAGCCAAATTATTGAGCGCAAGCAGGATTTAGACTTTCCGTGGTATCCGGCACGCGTTGTATGTCACGATATTTTAGGGCAAACCGCTCTAGTTGATTTAGCGGGCCTGCGCGACGCTATTGCTGCAAAAGGTGGCGATCCTGCAAAAGTAAATCCGGTTGTGCCAACACAATTAATTGTCGATCACTCGTTAGCTGTAGAGCATGCAGGCTTTGACCCTGAAGCATTTGAGAAAAACCGCGCCATTGAAGATAGACGCAACGATGACCGTTTTCATTTTATAAACTGGACTAAAACTGCGTTTAAAAATATTGATGTGATCCCGCCGGGCAATGGCATCATGCATCAAATTAACCTTGAAAAAATGTCACCGGTAATTCAAAACCGCGACGGTATTGCATTCCCAGACACGCTAGTAGGTACCGACAGCCATACACCGCATGTTGATGCATTAGGTGTTATTGCTGTGGGCGTGGGCGGCCTTGAGGCAGAAAGCGTAATGTTAGGGCGCGCATCGTACATTCGTTTACCCGATATTGTTGGTGTAGAGCTTACCGGTAAACGCCAACCGGGCATAACTGCAACCGATATTGTACTGGCTATCACCGAATTTTTACGTGAGCAACGTGTGGTATCGACTTACCTCGAATTTTATGGTGAGGGTGCTGATGCACTAACTCTTGGTGACAGAGCAACTATCTCGAACATGACCCCAGAATTTGGCGCAACGGCCGCTATGTTCTACATTGACGATAAAACCATTGATTACTTACGTTTAACAGGTCGTGATGAAGAGCAAATTGCATTAGTAGAAAACTACGCTAAAACAGCGGGTTTATGGAGCGACAGCTTAAAAACAGCACATTACGATCGTGTACTTAAATTTGATTTATCAAGTGTAGGGCGAAACATTGCAGGGCCTTCCAATCCGCATCGTCGTGTATCTACTAGCGATTTAGCAGCGCAAGGTATTTCGGGTGTTGTTGAAAATGAAGAAGGCTTAATGCCAGATGGCGCCTGTATTATTGCCGCGATTACTAGCTGTACTAATACCAGTAACCCGCGCAATGTAATTGCTGCAGGTTTATTAGCGCGTAACGCCAATGCAAAAGGTTTAATGCGCAAACCTTGGGTTAAAACCTCATTGGCACCGGGCTCTAAAGCAGTGCAATCGTACCTTGAGGATGCAAAATTATTACCAGAACTAGAACAACTTGGTTTTGGTATTGTTGGTTTTGCCTGTACTACCTGTAACGGCATGAGTGGTGCACTAGACCCTAAAATTCAACAAGAAGTGATTGATCGCGATTTATACGCAACAGCGGTGCTTTCGGGTAACCGTAACTTTGATGGTCGTATTCATCCGTATGCTAAGCAAGCGTTTTTAGCGTCTCCACCGCTTGTGGTTGCTTATGCTATTGCCGGTACCATTCGTTTTGATATAGAAAAAGACATCCTCGGTAAAGATCAGCAAGGTAACGATGTAACCTTAAAAGATTTATGGCCAAGCGATGAAGAAATTGATGCGGTCATCAAGCAAAGCGTTAAGCCTGAGCAGTTTAGAAAAGTATACGAGCCAATGTTTAACTTAACCGTTGATTACGGTGAAGATAACGACCCATTATACGATTGGCGTCCAGAAAGTACCTATATTCGCCGCCCTCCTTATTGGGAAGGGGCATTAGCAGGTGAGCGCAGTATGAGTGGGATGCGTGCATTAGCAGTTCTTGGCGATAACATTACAACCGATCATTTATCACCTTCTAATGCAATTATGGCAAGTAGCGCGGCAGGTGAATACTTAACTAAAATGAACGTACCAGAGGAAGACTTTAACTCGTATGCTACCCACCGAGGCGATCACTTAACCGCGCAGCGCGCTACATTTGCAAACCCTAAACTATTGAACGAAATGGTATTGGATGAAAACGGCGAAGTGAAGCAAGGTTCGTACGCGCGCATAGAGCCTGAGGGTAAAAACACGCGTATGTGGGAAGCCATCGAAACCTACATGCAACGTAAGCAACCGCTCATTATTGTTGCAGGTGCTGACTATGGTCAAGGTTCGTCTCGCGATTGGGCAGCAAAAGGCGTAAGGCTTGCAGGTGTTCAGGTTATTGCAGCTGAAGGGTTTGAGCGTATTCACCGTACTAATCTCATTGGTATGGGTGTGCTACCACTGGAATTTGCTGCAGGTACAACCCGCAAAACACTTAACCTAGATGGTAGCGAAAGCTATGATGTAAAAGGCGAACCAGCACCAGGGGCAACTTTAGAATTAGTGATCACCCGTAAAAATGGTGAAGTAGTCACTGTGCCAATGAAATGCCGATTAGATACGCAAGAAGAGCTTTCTATTTATGCTGCAGGCGGTGTATTGCAACGCTTTGCACAAGACTTTTTAGAAGCAACGCAAGCATCATAAGGATATAAAACAGATGTTTAAACCACAAATTAAAGTGCCAGCGACCTATATGCGTGGCGGCACCAGTAAAGGCGTGTTTTTTAATTTAACCGATTTACCCGCATCTGCCCAAGTGGCAGGTGAGGCGCGCGATAACTTATTACTGCGCGTTATTGGTAGCCCCGATCCTTATGGTAAACAAACTGATGGTATGGGTGGCGCAACATCAAGCACTAGTAAAACCGTTATTTTAAGTAAAAGTGAACAGCCCGATCATGATGTTGACTATTTATTTGGGCAAGTTGCTATCGATAAGCCATTCGTTGATTGGAGTGGTAACTGCGGCAATTTAACCTCTGCTGTGGGCGCATTTGCCATCAGCAATGGTTTAGTTGATAAAAGCAGAGTGCCTGATAATGGCATTGCTATTGTGCGTGTATGGCAGGCTAACATTAAAAAAAGCATTTTAGTGCATGTACCTATGACCAACGCTCAAGTACAAGAAACCGGTGACTTTGAGTTAGATGGTGTTACCTTTCCTGCAGCTGAAGTAAAGCTGGAATTTATTGACCCTGCTGATGGTGATGGCGCGTTATTCCCAACAGGCAATGTGGTAGATGACTTAGAAGTACCAGGCGTGGGCACGTTAAAAGCAACCATGATCAACGCAGGTATTCCGACTATTTTTGTAAATGCAGCGGATATTGGTTACACCGGTACAGAGCTGCAAGATGATATTAATAGCGATAATGCGGCGTTAACTATGCTTGAAAGCATTCGTGCCCATGGCGCGGTAAAAATGGGCTTAATTAATAATATTAATGAAGCGCAAGCACGCCAACATACACCTAAAGTGGCTTTTGTTGCTCCAGCAAAAGACTACACAGCCTCAAGTGGTAAGCACATCAATGCCAGCGATATAAGTATATTGGTTCGTGCCATGTCGATGGGTAAGTTACATCATGCCATGATGGGCACAGCCGCGGTTGCTATTGGTACAGCGGCTGCGATAGAGGGCACCTTAGTTAATGCTGCCGCTGGTGGCGGAGCCATTAATGAAGTTAATTTTGGTCACCCTTCTGGCACATTAAAAGTGGGTGCAGAGGCGGTTGTTACACAGGGCCAATGGCAGGTTAGCAAAGCTAGTATGAGCCGTAGCGCTCGTGTGCTAATGGAAGGTGTGGTGAGAGTACCTTTTAACTAAACGAGTACTAATTTTAGTCATACAAAGCACAGAGCTGATAACTTAACGGTTATCAGCTTTTTTTGTGGTTTATATTTCTAGGAAGAAAGGTTAATTTTTTCTGTTATAACAGTAAATATTCACATATATTAAAAACGATTACCCACATTTATAGCTGTTTATTAGAAGTACGTGTTTACGGAGTTGTTAATGGATTTATCTAAGCTTAATGCAGAAAAATTAATCAAAAACTTGCATACAGGAGTGGTTGTACACGCACCTGATAGCAGTATTGTTTATGCAAACCCTGCTGCATTAAGTATTTTACGTATCACACAAAAGCAAGCTTTAGGGCATGACGTTTTTGATAGTCAATGGAATCTAATTGACGAACTGCGTAAACCTCTCAGTGTTGATAAACATCCCGTTAATTTAGTTATTAAGAGTAAAAAGAGGATCAGTAATATTGAGCTAGGTATTTGTGATGGCTCATGTGAAGACATAACTTGGGTATTGTGCAACGCCTATCCAGAGTTTGATGAGAATAATAACCTCGCAGAGGTAGTGACCACCTTTATTGATATAACCCATCAAAAACAAACGATCCCATTTAAAGAGATAGTTGAACTTGCTAATGATGTTATTTTGGTTACTGAGGCCGATCCTATCATTGAAAATGGACCTAAAATTGTTTATGCAAACCAGTCATTTACTAAAGTAACAGGTTATCATTTAGATGAAGTTAGAGGAAAAACGCCACGAATTTTACAAGGCCCTAAAACTAAACAATCAACACGCGATAAAATAAGGCATGCGCTAGAAAATAAACAGCAAGTATCAGAGCAAATACTTAATTATAAAAAGTCAGGCGAGCCTTATTGGATTGATATGAATATTTTTCCACTAAAAAATGCCTTGGGTGAAGTGGCTTATTATGCGGCTATTGAGCGCGATGTTACTAAAATGAAACAGTATCAAGCGCAGTTAAAAGACTTAACGATTAAAGATCCTCTTACAAATCTACTTAACCGCAGAGGGTTTATTGAATCGAGTAAACTTGCACTTGATGCCTGTTTTAAAAATGAACAGCATTTAACGCTAACTATGATAGATATTGATCATTTTAAGCGTATAAACGATGAATTTGGCCATGAAGGTGGTGACTTGGTCTTACAAAGTATTGCTGAAACGTTCAAATCATTTTGTGACAATAATGATATTATAGCGCGTTTGGGCGGTGAGGAATTTTGCATTGTTTCGCAGGATAAATGTGTTAGTACTGTAGTTAAAACATTAGCAAAGCTTCAGGATTTTTTAAAAGATAATCCGGTTGAGTTACCCTGTGGTCAGTATGTCAGTTACACAGTGAGTAACGGGGTATCGAGCTTAACCTCTGAGTCTTGCACTTTGCAAGGCTTATTAAAAAATGCGGATAAAGCACTTTATAGAGCAAAAAACACAGGCCGTGATCAAACCGTGGTGTTTAATGAAAACCTATATGGTACAGATTTGAAAACAGCAGACTAAGGCAATTTTATTTAGTTTATTAAGGGTTATCCTAGGTTGTAGCACTGTTGCTTTTTATTGTTTATAAAGCTTTCAAAAGTGTTATTCTTACGCATAATGACAATTTCAGCGTTGATGTCAGCTAATATAGATTGCCAGTTAGCCGTGCTTTTACTTATTTCATAGTACAAGGCTTTGTATTCTATACTTGGTGATAGTGCAACGAGGGCATTTAGCATCATTTTTTTATCTCTATTTGATAAAAGTGATTTATAAATGCTGGCCTTCAGTACTTCTAAATCGGCGACAATAAGTTCAACGCGACCGTTTAAAAGCAAGTGAATAAGCTGATATTCACTGTTAGCAACAATGGTTTTTATTTTACCTTGATCAATAAGTTCATCTAATTCATCACTGTTCTTATATGAACGAACCACGCCCATCACCCTATTTTTTACAGAATTAATACTGCCATCGTAGTCAATAGTGTGATCTTTAAGTGCCACAAATGATAAGTCGCCACCCGGAATAGGTTCAGATAGCGCCAATAACTGATTTCGTGTCTTGGTTAAAATATTTTCAGACATAACATCGTCAGTAATATAGTACTCAGGGAATAATATATCGGCTTTGCCTAGTTCTGCTTCACGCACCGCGCGAGCCCAAGGGTAAAATTCAATATGAACGCCATAACCACGTTTTACCAGCATGCTTACTGTGAGCTGATAGAGCCAGCCTTTATTGCAGAGGTTATCATCTATATAAGGAGGCCAGTTGAGTGTAACCAAACGAAGGACGGTATCAGCCTCTAAATTATAACCGTAACCACTTTTGTATTTTTCGCCAGAGAGGGTAATATTTTTATCGTCAACAGAGTAGGTTACAGGCGCAGGGTCTGCGTAAGTAAAAAGTGATAAAAGTAAGGCTACGACTAAAAATATTCTCATAAGGATAATGCATTTTTATATGTACATATAAGTTTAGTGCGTTATCTGGAATAAACAACGTAAATGGTCAAGTTCTTTTAATATAAATATAGCCTTAAAAAGCGATAGCTATTAACATGCGACTATAAGTAATTTAACTTAAATACGACATAATAATTATTAGAGGGAACTTTTATGGCTAATAAGCCAATAAGTGAGGATAATCCATTTGCTAATTTATCTGATGTGCAGTGTGAGCAGATCCAAAATTGGTATCAAAAGCATATTTCTTTAACTTTAACCACATTGCTCAAAGGCAGTAAGTCTGGCCAAGTAATAGAAAGTAAATTAGAGCGTGCCTTAAACCAAGCATTATGCAAAAGTAAACGGCTCACTACCCAATCAGGTAATGGTAATTCGCCTATAAAATTACAAAATGCAAGTGTATTGGCAGAACTCAAAGATACGCGTGATTTGTTTCATGGTGCACAAGTTAAAATAAATAAGCTAGAACAAAAAATAACAACAAGTGCTGACGAAATACTATTGCTAGAGACTCAAAAAAGCGAACTACAGTTAGAGGTACGCAGTTTACAGCAACGGTTAAACCATGTTTTATCACGGTTAGAGTCACAAGGTGTCTCGTTTCAAAAAAGCCATTATGTAGGGCGTATATTGGTACATGCTTTACGAGCAAGCTTTGAAAATTGGCAGCAAACACCCTCTGGTGAGCCTTTCAAAAATCATGACTTTTATAAGCTTTTCCCCCGGGTTTTGTACTCAAGTTTACTAAAAGAGATAGAGAAACTGCTAGGGGAGCATGATTATAATCAAATAGAGCGCTCGCTCAGTGATTTCGTGTTTCAACAAAAGGGCTCACCAGTAGAGAATTGGCCGGATGAAGACCCGATATACGAGACACAATTAGTTAACCAAAAGCAGTCTGAGCTTTTAATTAAATTACAAAGCCAACACCAGCAGCGAAAAAACTTTACCGCCTATTTAGAAAAGCGTCTTTCTAATACTGGCTTTACTCATAAACACAGTGATTTACTGATGACCTTAGTTGATTTTGCGACAAATAATGAAAATAGTAAGTTTTCTAGTTATTGCCATTAATTTGGAGTAATCGTTTGGCTAGGCAGAGGTAAAGGTGTTAGGGGATGCTGTTGAAGGCCAAGCTGTTTTAGTCTAGCTGCAATGTTGTCTTGCGCGAGTGCTCGTTTTACCCATTTATACAAAGTGCTTATATCGAGGGTGTGGGTTGGGCGAAGTAATAACTGATGGTTATAGGTTTGTGCAATTCGTTCAGAAACAAGTAGCAAATGCTTGCTTTTTGGATACTTGCTAAAGTATTGGTTTAAGTAAGAACGCGTGACGATGGCGCTATCGCTGCGTTTTTTTAATACCAATTCAATACTTCTTTTATGATTGCTTAATAAAGTCATTTTATATTCGTTTTCAAGTACTGAAGGGTTACTTTCATAATTTGCTAATGGGTAATGGTAACCTAAAATACCCACCAAAGTTCTATTTTCTAAATTATCAAACCAAGCTTGTGACTTTGCAAATTGCTTTAAAGCAATAAATACCTCACTGTCTGTGGCTATAACGGGGGAGTTACTAATTATATTATTCCCTTGCAGCCATCCCCAATCCGGGTTTTCAAAAAAAACCGAATCGAATAAGCCTTTTTGGTAATCTTTAAAGCGACGAATTGGCGTGGTTAGTACCAATTCAAAATGATAAGAATGCTGCATTTTATTGAGTTCGCTAATTAACTCAACAGTAAGGCCAGAAGCACGTCCATCAACAATCTCTATATAAGGAGGGAATTCATAACCGCCTACTTTAACCACTGTTTTTGCATGAGCTTCTTCAACTGAAAAACCAAGTAAGGCTAATAAAATGAGCGTAACAAACTTCATAGTTAAATCCTTCCTTAGCGTGCTTTTGATGTATCAATTTATAAGATAGTCTATTTGTTAACATAGTATGAATTATCAAGCAATGTATTCTAACTTTTTGAGTTAAATTAAATGGGTAGTTATACGATGTTTGCAACGGAATTTAAGAGTGGCATGCGCTTTTTTTTGGTGTTTCCCCAAAGTCGGGTGGCGTGGCTTCGCCACTTAACCGACCTACGTTCCCAATAATTAACGTAGGTTGGATAAGCCAGAGGCGCCATCCGACGATGTTGGATAATTCAAAGGCGTCATCCGACGATGTTTAGCCGCTTATGATAAGGAGATTTTTTGTGAGATATCGTCGAAATTATCAACCAGGAGGAACGTATTTTTTTACGGTTAATTTGCAGGATCGTAATAAATCATTATTGGTTGAGCATATTGATTTATTGCGTGAGGCTGTGCGCTGGGTAAAAATGCATAAACCATTTTATATTGATGCTTGGGTGGTGTTGCCTGATCATATGCATGCAGTGTTAACTTTACCCAAAGGTGATAGCGATTATTCTGGCCGTTGGCGCGAAATTAAAAAACGTTTTTCTAAAGGCTTGGCTAAAAACGAACATTTATCACTCGCACGCGTTAATAAAAATGAACGAGGGATTTGGCAACGCCGTTTTTGGGAGCATACTATTGTTGATGAACGTGATTATTGGCAGCATGTAAATTATGTGCATTTTAACCCGTTTAAACATGGTTTGGTTGAACGGGTGGTTGATTGGCCTTATTCAAGCTTTCATAAAGCAGTCGAATCAGGAATATACAGCCGCAATTGGTGTGGGGAGTAATTAATACATTTTATGACGGGTGTTTCCCATACGTTACCAATAATGAACGTAGGTTGGATAAGCCAGAGGCGTCATCCGACGATGTTGGATAATTCAGAGGCGTTATCCGACGATGTTGGATAATTCAAAGGCGTCATCCGTTGTTGTTGGATATTGGTCTGTACCGGTGCAGGTTTTGCTTTATGTCGGCTAGTGCTTGGTATTGGGATGTTACCTAATGCCGGTTTTTCCCCAATGTCGGGTGGCGTGGCTTCGCCACTTAACCGACCTACGTCCCCAATAATTAACGTAGGTTGGATAAGCCAGAGGCGTCATCCGACGATTTTGGATAATTCAAAGGCGTCATCCGTTGTTATTGGATATTAATCATTACCGGTGCAGGTTTTGCTTTATGTCGGGTAGTGCTTGGTATTGGGATGTTACCTAATGCCGGGTTTTCCCCAATGTCGGGTGGCGTGGCTTCGTCACTTAACCGACCTACGTTCTTTTTTGAGTTGGTACGACTAAGTGGATTCGAGCCAACGACCTGTGGACCGGGTGATCAAGAGTAGGTAGTGCTTTTTCTTTTTGTATTTTTTGATTTGGTACGACTGAGTGGATTCGAACCACCGACCTGTGGACTGGCTGATCAAGAGTAGGTAGTGCTTTTTTCTTTTTGTATTTTTTTGAGTTGGTACGACTGAGTGGATTCGAACCACCGACCTTTGGACCGGGTGATTAAGAGTAGGTAGTGCTTTTTCTTGAGATGTTTTTGAATTGGTACGACTGAGTGGATTCGAACCACCGACCCCTACCATGTCAAGGTAGTGCTCTAACCAACTGAGCTACAGTCGTACAATTTTAAATACAATATTCACTAATTTTGGTACGACTGAGTGGATTCGAACCACCGACCTTTGGACCGGGTGATCAAGAGTAGGTAGTGCTCTTTCCTTCAACGTACTTCAAATACATTCTATACTAATTTTGGTACGACTGAGTGGATTCGAACCACTGGCCTCTGGACCGGGTGATCAAGAGTAGGTAGTGCTGTTTCCTTCAACGTACTTTAAATACAATATTCACTAATTTTGGTACGACTGAGTGGATTCGAACCACCGACCCCTACCATGTCAAGGTAGTGCTCTAACCAACTGAGCTACAGTCGTACTATAAGTTTACATACTATTTAATTCATCCATGAAGCTTCATCCTGTCGGCGTCCTGCCTCCACCTCGTTCGGCTGCGAAGCTTCGCTTCGGTCCAATCTCGCCCAACTGAGCTACAGTCGTACTGCATGTATTTAAGAATTGTTAATTGCTTAACAACGGTCGCTAATATATAGCGTGATGGGGAGTGAATCAAGCATGTTTATGTTATTTGAGTTTATTTGCCGTTTTTTTATTCATATTGGACTGATTTCACACGTTTTATAAAATTTTTGCCACCAGATAACATGCTCTTTTGCTGACGATTTTAGCTGAGCGAGTAAGTTTTTTGCGTTTGGGTCAAGTAGGGCATTTATTTCTTCACTACTTACTGCTTGATTAAACCACAGCTGCACATACAGCGGCTGCAATGTTTCTAAATAGCCACTCAACTGCGCCTGATAAGGCTGAATTTGTTTTAAATAATATTTATTAAATATATTACTGATAATTTTAGCTTGCTGCTTGTTTTTACCTTTTGGGCATATATCTTCAAGCGTTAAAGTATTTACAAATTGGGTTGCGGTATGATTTAAGCTAATTTGTTCGCGCGCGGCTTGAATAAGTTGTTGGTCAAATTTGTATCTGTTGAGCGGCTCAAGCGCTAACAAAATATCACTGTTGTTAATTGCAATACTATTTTGAGTTTCTATTTGCTGTTTTATAGTGGTGAGTTTTTTTAGTGCCTCAACCGTGTCGCTAAATCCTGCTGGTTGGGTGCTGAGCTCTTGACCAGTTAGTTGCCAAGTTCGATTGAGCTCTGGCTCATTATATAAAGTGTTGTTGAAAAACTGAGTGAGTTGGGCTTGTTTTTGAGTTTTTGCCGCTGCAATTTTGTTGTAAATCTTGCATTGTTTATCCAAGGTATTTAAACAGTTTTGCGCACTTTGAATAAAATCTATTTGGTACTTCAATTGGCTGGCAGCGGTGGCTGTTTTACCTAATTGATTATTATGCTCGCTTATTAGAACGTTCAGTTTACATTGGCTAATACCAGCAAGTTCAGTTATGCCAATTTTAATAGCAGGTTGAAAGGTGCTTGTAGGCGCAACTAAAGAGAGTTGTTGCAGTGAGTGTGTGTTCGGCTCGGGAACTTGCAAAGTATTACTTAAGCGAGACAAATAAGTTTTATTTGCCTCACTAGGCTGCTCTGTGCAGCCAATAAGAAATGCACAACACACTGCCAGTAACCAACTAAGTGGCAGTGTGTTATTTTTAGATTGTTTAAGAGAGAATAAATGGTTCACGTTTAAATCGCCTATGCACTGTCAGCATTAGCAGTACAGCTGCTACTGATAAGCCAACGATGATACCTATCCAGAATCCATGCGGGCCCATTGCTGGCACTATTAAGTCTGTTCTTGCTAATACGTAGCCTAAACTAAAGCCGATTAACCAGTAAGAGATAAAAGTAATATAAGAAATTGGCGCGGTGTGCTTTAAGCCTCTCAATATACCATTTGCAGCTACTTGTAATGCATCAGGAAGTTGGTAAATACAGGCTAAAATCATAATAGATGAAGCAAGTGCGAGTACCGCAGGGCTATCGCTATAAAGTTGGCTGATCACATCGCGACCTATAAAAGTAATAAAAGCAACAAACAAAGCAACCATCGCTGCCATAATATAACTTGTCGATACCGCTACTTTTAATTGATCTAAATGATTTTGCCCAAATAAATTACCAATCCGTATGCTAATTGCAATTGAGAGGCTCAATGGCATCATAAATAATAGTGCAGTAACACTGGCTGCAATTTGATGGCCAGACACGGCCACCGCACCTAAGTGCGCAATAAATAAAGGTATACAGGCAAACAAGGTCACTTCAAAAAATGTCGCCAGTGATATAGGAATACCGAGTTTGGTAATAATACCTATGGTTTTAAAGTTAGGTTTTTCAAAGCCAGCTAATAAGCCTTTAGCATCTATTTTTTTACTGAGTTGGCAATAAGTCACCTGAGCAATCGCCATAACAGTAAATACGAGTGCGGTAGCAATACCACAACCGGCTCCGCCAAATGCTGGTAGGCCAAATAAGCCATTGATAAAAATATAATTGAGTGGAATATTTACCGCAAGCCCCAATAGGCTGATATAAAATGCGGGCTTGGTCATCCCCATGCCTTCGGTCATATTTCTGTAAACGGTAAAAATTAAAAAGCCAAACACACCCCATTTAACAAAATGAATGTAGTCAAAAGCAAGTCCAGCAATCGCAGGGCTGGTATCTAGCTGTAAAATAACGGTATTGGCAAGCTGGGCTGCACTAAAACCAGCAATACTTAACAGGAGGGTTAAATAAAGGGCTTGCTGAAAATAATGGCTGATGCCGTTACGATCTTTAGCACCCGCAAATTGGGCAATAACGCCTGTTAATGCTAATAGAATACCTTGTATTGCTAATAAAATGGGGTTCCATATTCCTGTAGCAATTGACAGTGCTGCTAAATCGGTAGGGCTCACTTGTCCGGCCATTATGGTATCAACCACCGACATTAATACTAAAGTTACTTGTGCTAAAAAAACGGGAACCGCGAGGGAAAGTAAACGTTTGGCTTCCCAACTACAAAAAGTCATAAAAAACAGCTATTCAGAAAAACATAGTCGCATTGTAATCTATTGTGATCTGCCAAGCTATGCTGGTGGTCGGTGTTTGTATTTAATTCATCTTGGCGGTGAAAATAACCATCAATAAGTACTATTAAGTGAATGATTTTGCCTTTTGATACGTTAAACTAGCACTTTGTTAGAAATAGAAGCGATTTTTATGTTTACCGGTATTATTCAAACTCAAGCAACGGTAGTTTCTAAAACCCATGCACAGGGCGTGTTACGCTTGGTAGTTTCTGTTAATGAGCAATACGTGAAGCGTTTAGACTTAGGTGCCAGCATTGCTATAAACGGCTGCTGTTTGACGGTGGTAAAAGTAGAGCTAAGTAATCACGATGTGGTTGCTCAAGTGCATTTTGATGTTATTGATGAAACCCTGCAGCTTACTAATCTTGGGCAACTGGAATTGGGTAGTTTAGTTAATTATGAGCGTTCAGTGTCGTTTGGTACTGAGCTAGGTGGGCATATAGTATCTGGACATATCCACTGTACTGCCAAAATTGAGCAAATAGTTAAGTTAGAAAACAACTACAAAATACAGCTTAGCCTGCCACAAAAATGGCAAAAATATGTATTATACAAAGGCTTTGTATCTGTTAATGGTGCCAGTTTAACGGTGGGAAATATTGATGAGCAAGGCTTTTGGCTGCATTTAATACCAGAAACACTCGATATTACTAATTTAGGTGAAGCCGTTGTGGGTGATGATTTCAATATTGAAGTCGACCAGCAAACCTATACAATTATAAACACCGTTGAAAACTACATGCGCCAACATAGCTAAAATATTTGTTCGTCATCGCTGTCCACATGTAACTCTAACTTATTACGTGCATAGTCTATATGCATGTTCAAATGAATAAGGTTACAACAGGCACTACATTCTTCATAGTAGTCTTGGTCGCCCATACTAGCATCAAGATCTAAATGAATATGGTGTCCACAATGTGGGCAGGCGATACGTTGTGATAAAAAGTCTTTCATAATAACACCTCATAAAAACTAAGTTATTTTACGTGGGTAGCACACAACGGGCTTACTCTGATTATAGTGCTTATATTTTGTTTACTGCATTTATTTAAGTTTAGTAGTTTAGTAGTTTATCAACGTGCTCTTTGGCCTGATTTAGATAATGCCCAGCATAAATGTTGGCGTTGTTTAAAATAGGGTAAAGCTGGTAAACAAGCTTACGTTGCTCATAACCCTGAGCTAAAGGATAGTGTTGATTGTAGGCACTATAAAACTCCTCAGGTAGGGGGGCATAGAGTTCACTCATAGCAATATCTACCTCCCGATCACCGTAATAGCAGGCTGGGTCAAATAATGTCGGAATGTTATTCACAAAGCCCAGGTTGCCGCGCCAAAAATCGCCATGTAATAATGAGGGTAAAATATGATGACTATGCAGTTGCTCCTTCACCTGATTTATTAGTTGCTCTGAGTCTGCCAACACAATGTTTTTTTCAGCTAAAAGTTGTAATTGCCAACCAATACGTTCTTCTGCAAAAAAAACATCCCATTTTTTATGCCACTGATTAGGTTGAAGTGTTGAGCTTAAATAATTGTCGGTATCAAAACCAAACATCGCTTGCTGGTGTTTTTGATGTAACATGGCAAGGTGTTCACCCATCGTTGACCAATGGGTGTGGGGAAGGTCATCAAGTGTAAGCCACTCTAATACAATAAAGGCGTATTCTATATTGGCCCCAGTAGTAATACAGTCGGGCACCATAAAAACACTGTTTTGAGTAAGCTGTTTTAAACCTTGAGCTTGAGCCTCAAAGCGCTCTAGCTCATTTTTTTGCGCAATTTTAACTAAATAATTGTGCTTGCCATCGCTTAAGTGAAACAACTTATCGGTTGATGTGTTTTGCAACTGACGTTTATGGGTGTGTTTAAAATCGTAATGGATAGCTTGGCTGATCTGTTGATTGATTGTTTTCCACATAACAATAGTCACCTTTTAAACCTATAAATAAACTATGGCAAAAAGGGATTAAATAAACAAATTAATCGGTGTAAAATTAAGACTATCAATTTCTGATACAAATCACTGAAATGGAATAAAAATGAATAAAAGTTTTATCACTAACCTATTAGCAGCATGTTGCGTTGTTTTTGGTTTTGTATTTGATCAAGCCATTGTACTTTCGGTGGGCTTATTTGCACTCTCTGGTGCGGTTACAAATTTACTCGCTATTCATATGCTGTTCGAAAAAGTGCCGTTTTTATATGGATCAGGTGTAATTGCGCTTAAGTTTGAAAGCTTTAAAGTAGCAATAAGAAATTTAATACTTACTGAGTTCTTCTCTGAGAATAAAATCGATAAGCTTCTAAGTAAGGCTCAACCAACGATAGATTTTGAATCAGTCATTTATAAAGTGGATTTAAACCCTGCATTCGATAACTTGTTAGTGGTTATTGAACAATCACAATTTGGTAGCATGCTTGCAATGTTTGGTGGCACTGAAGCCGTTGAGCCAATGCGAGAAAAGTTTATTGAAAAAATGCAATCATCACTGGTGCAAATAAGCGACACCGACGATTTTAAAATACTATTAAGCGACATGTTAACCCAAGGCAATAACGCGGAAAGTTTGCATAACACGGTGCTTAAGTTAGTGGATGAACGCCTAGATGAACTCACCCCTAAAATGGTAAAAGAAATAATTCAAACCATGATCCGCGAGCACTTAGGCTGGCTCGTTGTGTGGGGTGGAGTATTTGGTGGCTTATTTGGTTTGTTGGCAGCGCTTATTTAATAATAAATACACGTTAAGCAGGTATGTAGATCCTGCTTAACGTGTTTGACTCGAGTAAATTAAACGCATTTAAAACTCACGATTTTTTAATTAGAACTCAGGTTATTTAGACCCCGCCATAATAACCACAAGCGGTTTGTTTACTTTCGCTAAATCTCTTATTGATGTACTGGTAGACGTTTCCATATTTAAAAATCGTGCTGATTTGTTTAAATCATAGAGCGCTACAAAATCACCCACTGATAAATCATTACAGAGTAATTTTTTACTAATTACATGTTTACTAATACGCAGATCTTTTATGGTTCTGTGAAGTGTCAGTCTTTTGTTAGATGCAACTGCCATACAAGCTTGTGTACCAGGTGATGAGTCAGCGGCAATAAATGTGGTTGCCATTACAGGTGCTGTTAATGTTGCTGCGCCTAATAATACAGTTGAATATAGTGTTGCTTTAAGAGAAATCATTGTGTTTGCCTCTTTGTTTATGTGCAACTTAAGTATTGCTTAATGTAGCCAAAATGTTGTTAACTGAATGGGGCAAGCTGTAAGAAAATGTGTATGTAAATTGTGCTATTTTGTAGGTGTATGAAAAGTTGCTCATAAATAATTTATTTTTGACACAGTTTAGCGTTTTCCTACTGAAATATTTTTTCAGACTGTTATTATCGCGCCCTAAATTTGTGGCATTTTATCTTTTTGGAGCGCAATTGTGAATAAAACGTTAGCCAGTTACTACCAGCAAGCCTATGCGTGTGAGCAACAGCATTTTAACCAATGTTTTTATTGCGGCTGTGAGGCAACAGAGCGCGATCATTGCCCGCCATTGCATATGCTACAAAGTATTATTGATCTAGGTGAAGAAGCTGACTTTGTTGCCATTGCAGCCTGTTACGAATGCCATGCATTACTTCACAATGAGCGATTAATGACCATTGATGAGCGATTTAGCAAACTTAAAAAGAAATTATCTAATAAGTATGCAAAGCCTTTGCGTGTTTACAACATGTGGGAAGAAAACGAACTCGCTGACATGAGTGATGAATTTGCTCATAGTATTCAAGCCGGTATGAAACTCGGTAAAGAAGCTGCAGAGCGACTCGCTTTTACGGGGTTTAGTTACGCCACTGAGGAAGCACGTGTCACAGTGCGTGAAAAAACCAAAGAGTTTGATGTAGAAGGCACTGTATTTACCGACTTTAAAGAAGCGCTTAACTATTGCATTAATGTTTTAAAGGTGCAAAAAAGTGATTTTTATAAAATTTTGGTGGAAGACTATCAAGGTGATTTTAATAAGGCATTGAGCCAATACAGACATCGTCATGATAAAGTCACAGCCGCAAAAGATGGTAATACATTGATTAAAGATTTTTCAAAATTACATAAGCAAAACTCAGATTTTGTAACCCGAACGGTTAAACACTTTATCAGTAAAGATCCATCGCTCACCACCGAAGGAGCTCTGGATAAGCTTTATAACAATTATATAAAAAAATAATTACAGAAACTCACCTTAAATAACCGCCTTTTCACCTGTTTTTTTAGCTTTATGCGTTTGCTTTCGCTAAAGTAGTAAAAAAACAGGAGAACCTAAAAACATGCAAAAATTTGCTCCCTCATTGTTAGCTGTTGGTTTAGCAGCAGCACTTGTTGGTTGCCAAGAAAGCGGCCCACAAGATGACAAAGTAACCATTAATAAAAACCCATACCCAAGTACTTATCAGCCAGTCGCGACATCAAGCACCTTGATCACGAATGCAACTGTATTAACAGGTACAGGTGAGCGTTTAGATGAAGCGGACGTACTGATTGTTGACGGTAAAGTGCAGCAAGTTGGTAAAGATTTAACCGCTAATGCAGACACCACTATTGACGCGCAAGGTAAATGGGTAACACCAGGCATTATTGACGTTCATTCACATTTAGGTGCTTATCCAAATCCATCGGTTGAGTCTCATCAAGATGGTAACGAGATGACCAGCCCTAATACGGCAGAAGTATGGGTTGAGCATTCAATTTGGCCACAAGATCCAGGTTTTAATCGTGCACGTGAAGGCGGTATTACGTCATTACAAATATTACCTGGTTCAGCTAATTTATTTGGTGGACGTGGCGTAACGCTTAAAAATGTACCGGCTCACACCATGCAAGGGATGAAATTTCCTGATGCGCCATACGGTTTAAAAATGGCCTGTGGTGAAAATCCTAAACGTGTTTACGGTCGAAAAGGTGTATTGCCGATGACACGTATGGGTAATATGGCAGGTTATCGCACAGCATGGATTGGCGCGCAAGAATATAAGCGTGAGTGGGATAAATACGATGCTGATTACGCTGCGGGTAAAAACCCAGAAGCTCCACATCGCGATATTAAATACGATACATTACGCGGTGTTTTAGAAGGTGACGTTCGTATTCATAATCACTGCTACAAAGCAGAAGAAATGGCGATGATGATCGACCTTTCTAAAGAGTTTAATTACCATGCCGGCACATTCCACCACGGAATTGAAGCCTATAAAATTGCTGATTTACTGGCTGAAAACGGCTCGTGTGCTGCACTTTGGCCAGACTGGTGGGGCTTTAAAATGGAAGCCTACGATATGGTGCAAGAGAACGTAGCTATTGTTGATGCCGTTAAAAACTCATGTGCCGTTGTGCACTCAGATTCTGACACCACGATTCAACGTTTAAACCAAGAAGCGGCTAAAGTAATGTACAGTGCAAACCAAAATGGGTTTGATATTTCTGAGCAGCATGCAATTAAGTGGATCACAGCTAACGCCGCTAAATCGTTAGGCATTGAAGATAAAACAGGCTCACTTGAAGCAGGCAAACAAGGTGATGTTGTTATTTGGAATCAAAGCCCATTTAGTGTTTATGCAAAAGCAGAGCAAGTGTTTGTTGATGGTGCAAAAGTTTACGATAGAAACGATAGCGCATTCCAAGCACAAAGTGATTTTATGTTAGGTCAACAATAAGGAGCACCCAGAATGAAAAAATTATCACGTTCGTTTTCGCTTTCTCTGGTTGCTGCAGGGCTATTAGCATCGGGTACCGTGAGCGCAGAGTCACTGGCAATTATTAATGCAACTTTGCATACATCTTCAGAGCAAGGTGTATTAGAAGGAGCTAGCATAGTTATGAATGATGGCAAAATCACTGCCATTAACCCTAGCGATGTTAAAGCTGACAAAGTTATTGATGCTAAAGGTCAAATAGTGACCCCAGGTTTTATTGCCAGTGTAAATCAACTTGGCTTAGTTGAAGTAGGTGCGGTTGCCGGTTCTCGCGATGCAGGAGAAGAAAAAGCAGGTATTGATTTTGATGCAAGCTTGGCATTTAACCCTCGTTCAACTTTAATCCCTTATGCACGTAAAGGTGGTATTACTCGCGATTTGATCACCCCGTACGGTGGTGACAGTATTTTTGCAGGCCTAGCAAGTGTTGTCGATTTAAGCGGCAGCTTTGAAAGCGTAAATAAAAAGCAAGCAGCACTAGTGGTTCATTTGGGTGAGCGTAGCAAAGGCTCTCGTGCTTTTACCCTGCAAACGCTCATTAAAAAATTAGATGAGCATCAAACTAAAGCAAGCAAAGAAGCCAAAAAAGACGATGCTAAGCCAAGTGCTGAAGACACCATAATGGCTAAAGTACTTAAAGGTGACATGCCGGTACTGATCAGTGTATCGCGTGCAGCAGATATTGTTGAATTAATAAAAGTAAAACAGCAATTTGGTATCAATATTGTACTTAATGGTGTGCAAGATGCCGTTGTAGTTAAAGATCGAATCGCTAAAGCTGGCATTCCGGTGATTATCAGTGCTATGGATAACTTACCAGGCAGTTTCGACTCACTTAATGCAAGCTTAAATAATGCCGGAATACTAGAAAAAGTCGGTGTTAAAGTGCTATTAACTGTGGGTGGTGACGCAAGTCACAATGTTTACCAGCTTCGCTACGATGCCGGTAATGCAGTGTCTTACGGTATGAGTCAACAAGGCGCATTAAAAGCCATGACCTCGAATGTAGCTGATGTATTTGGTATTAATGCCGGTAGCTTAGAAGTAGGTAAAGCCGCTGATGTTGTTATGTGGAGTAACGACCCGTTTGAGCTGAGCAGCCACGTGAATAAAATGTTTATCAATGGTGTTGAGGTTAGTACTGAATCTCGCCAAGATAAACTGCGTGAGCGCTATACAACAGAATCGAACATGCCACGCGCATACACAAAATAAACTTTTTAAGTTGAATTTAAAAGGCCGCATTAGCGGTAATGCCGATCAGTTAAGAATATTTTTGATCGGTTGACTGATCTTTTTAACGCTTTCAAAATCCGATATCTGTCTCTGGTATCGGATTTTTTTATGCGCTTTGAAAATGAATTAGCGGTCGCTTT
>Ga0310122_10000223_pt1 | contig 36679 bp, 33 predicted proteins | sample CB6_Bottom_1051__FD_203503 | JGI IMG/M metagenome (GOLD analysis project Ga0310122, IMG submission 203503) | Marine microbial communities from Western Arctic Ocean, Canada - CB6_Bottom_1051 | ecosystem: Environmental > Aquatic > Marine > Oceanic | place: Canada: Western Arctic Ocean | collected...
CGCGACCTTCACCGCCGCCTCACCCATGGCCCGACGGAGCTCGTCGGAGAGCCCCGGTGCCGGTGCCTCCTCGATCAACTTCTGGTGGCGACGCTGGGCCGAGCAGTCCCGGTCGCCGAGGTAGACCGCGTTGCCGTGGGCGTCGGCCAGGACCTGGACCTCGACGTGACGCGGTGCCTTCAGATAGCGCTCCATGTAGATCTCGTCGCGCCCGAAGTAGGCGGTCGACTCGCGGCGTGCCGAGTCGATGGCTTCCTCGATCGACGTCTCGTCGGCGACCACCTTCATGCCACGACCGCCACCTCCGTAGGCGGCCTTGATGGCGATGGGGTAGCCGTGCTCGGCGCCGAAGGTCCGGACCTGGTCCGCGTCGGTGATGAGGTCGGTCGTGCCAGGGACCCCGAGGACCCCGACCTGTTCGGCGGCGATGCGGGCGCTGATCTTGTCGCCCATGACCTCGATGGCTTCGGGCGGCGGACCGATGAAGGTGACCCCCCGCTCGGTGATGGCACGGGCGAAGTCGGCGTTTTCGGAAAAGAAGCCGTAGCCGGGGTGGACGGCATCGGCTCCACTTCGCTCTATGGCGTCGAGGATGGCATCGGTGACGAGGTAGCTCTCTGCCGCCGTCCGGCCACCGAGCGCGTAGGCCTCGTCGGCAAGGCGTACGTGGAGCGCGTCGTGGTCGAGTTCCGAGTAGACGGCGACGGTGGCGATGCCGAGGTCGCGGCACGCCCTGATCACGCGGACGGCGATCTCGCCCCGGTTTGCGATCAGAACCTTGGTGAACACGGCCATATGGTTACCTGAATGACGGCCACTCCGTGCACACCAGCCGGGAATCCGACTTCGGGCCCAAGGGGGTCCTACCTCGGGCCGGTGCGCCACGTTGAGGAGACTGGGTCCACCAACGCCGACCTCGTGGAGCTGGCCGACACCGCCGAGGTGGGCAGCGTTCTCGTCGCCGGCCACCAGACCGCCGGCCGCGGGCGACTGGATCGACGTTGGGACGCGCCGCCGGGTGCCAACCTGCTGATGTCGGTGCTGCTCCGCCCGACCGGTGGGCCCGACCGGCGGTCGCTCATCACCTCCACGCTTGCGGTGGCCGTCGTCGATGCCCTGACCGACCTGTTCGACTTGCAGGGGCCGACCGTCGGGATCAAGTGGCCCAACGACGTCCTGCTCGTCGACGGCGACCGTCCGGGCAAGGTGGCTGGCATCCTCGCCGAACTCGTCGACGGCGCCCAACCGGTGGTCGTCGTGGGCATGGGCCTCAACGTCGGTTGGCCGGGACCGCACGACGAGGGACCGCCGGGCGCCACGTCGTTGGCGGCGGCAGGCATCGATACCGGGCCGAGGAGCCTGCTCGACCCGGTTCTCGCGTCCTTCGGGCGCTGGCTCGACGTCCTCGAGGATCCGGGAGGCGTCGAGGCGATGCGTGTCGGGCACCTGGCCCGGTCGGCGACCATCGGACAGCGGGTGCGGATCGAATCACCGTCCGGGATGGTCGAGGGGCTCGCCGTCGACCTCGCGGCGGACGGGGCACTGATCGTCGAGGTCGACGGTGGACGTCGGGAGTTCCGAGCCGGCGACGTCGTCCACCTCCGGCCCCTCGGCCCCGGCTGAATCAGCGAGTCTGAATCAGGGGTCCAGGGAGCGGGCGCACAGGTCGGCGAACAGCTCCTGCGCCGCCACGGTGACCGGTCCCGGTAATTCGGGGAACACCACGTCGTCGACCCGGGCGATGGCGTTCACGTCCCTGGTGGACGAGGTGAGGAACGCCTCCGAGGCCTTGGCGAACTCGTCAGGATGCACCGGCCGCTCGGTCACGTCCATCTCCTCGAGCAGGAGCTCGCGGGTGACCCCGGCGAGGCACCCCGAGGACAGCGGTGGCGTCACGAGCTCGCCTTCGACGACCAGGAACACGTTGGTTCCCGTTCCCTCGCACAGGTCGCCGGCGGTGTTGGCGAAAAGCGCCTCGGAACAGCCGTGGGCGTGGGCGGCCTCGAGGGCGATCACGTTCTCGGCGTAGGAGGTGGTCTTGAGGCCGACCAGGGCACCGTGCTCGTTGCGGGTCCACCGGCAGAGGTGGACGGCCTCGACAGCCGGCCAGGTCGATCCCGGTTCGGTGGCCACGATGAGCGTTCCCGGACCGTCGCCGCGCGACGAGCCGAGCGGGCCGACGCCGCTCGACCAGGTGATGCGCAACTTGCCGGCGGCGGGATCGGCGTCGAGGACAGCGGCCACGGCATCACGGACCCGGTCGTCGTCGGCCGGGAGCATGCCCATGCCCTCGGCGGAGAAGCGGAGCCGGCGCAGGTGCCGGGTGAGGGCGAAGGCGGTGCCGCCGACAACCTTCATCGTCTCGAACACACCGTCCCCGACCACGATGGCGTGGTCCAGTGGCGAGATGCCGGAAGCAGTCCCGGGCGATTGCAGGAGGCCGTCGACCCAGCAGGCGCCCGTCGAGTGATGGGTGGCGGATTCGAGCATCCGGGGAGACTAGGCCGCGCCGGTCATCGGTGGGGTGCGCTGGTACTCTCCGGGCGTGACGTCGGCATCGGAGGCGGGTCTGCGACGCACCTGGCCGCAGCGAATCCTGCTCGTGGCCGGCGTGGCGTTCGCGGTCTCGCTGATCTACGTGACCGCGCGCCTCGACCAGTTCGAGGACTCGGTCAGCAGCATCCTGCGGATCAACGTGCCCGCGGGCGTGCTGGCCGAACTGCCGGGCACCGAAGGCACGGCGTCGGGCGGGCAGGGTTCGTCGGGCGGGCAGGGTTCGTCGGGCGGGCAGGGTTCGTCGGGCGGGCAGGGTTCGTCGGGCGGGCAGGGTTCGTCGGGCGGGCAAGGTTCGTCGGGCGCAGGTGGCTCCGATACGCCGGACAATGGCACAGGCAACGTCGGCGGGGCTGGGGGTTCCGGCGATGCGACAGGTGACGGATCGGAGCAACCCGACACATCACCGGTCTACGGCCCCGCCGGGCCGCCACGGACCCTGCTTCTCATCGGGACGGACAGTGCGGTCGGAATGGACCCCGACGATCCGGCGGCGCAGCGCGACACCAGCAGCGGCGTCGCCCTCGCCGACGTCATCATGCTCGTCCGCATCGATCCCGGACTGCGACGGGCAGCGGTGCTGTCGATCCCCCGCGACCTGTACCTCCCCATCTACCGCGACGGCGTGCCCATCCGGGAGGAGAAGCTGGCATCGTCGCTGATCGTCGGCGGGATCGGCAATGGTGCTCCGACGCTCATCGAGACGATCAGCCGCAACTTCGACGTGCCGATCCACAACTTCGTGCTCGTCGACTTCGCCGGCTTCGTGCAGGTCGTCGACGAACTCGACGGCATCCCGATGTGGTTCGACCAGCCGATCCGGGACGTGGCTTCCGGCCTGTCGATCCCGGAGTCCGGATGCCACGTGCTCGACGGCTCGTCCTCGCTGGCATTCGTGAGGAGTCGCCGGCTCGAGGCGTTCGTCGGTGGCCGCTGGCGCAGGGTCGGCGTGTCGAACGACCTCGAACGCAACCAGCGCCAGCAGGACTTCATCGTCCTCGCCCTCGAGCGCCTCGTGGATCGCGGCGCACGCTCGGTCCTCGTGCGCAACGATCTCATCGAGGCGGGCGCCGATGCGGTGATCCTCGACGAACGCCTCACCCTGCGCACCCTGCTCGACATCGGCAGGGCGTTCAGCGACTTCCAGCCGAGCGATCTCGAACGCTATGCGTTGCCGGTTGTCGACGACCTCGTCGGCGAGTCGATGGTGCTGAGGCTCCGCGACGGCGATGAGGCGGAAGCGGTGTTCGACGTGTTCCGCGGCGTGCTGTTGCGGCCCGAACAGGTCGAGGTGGTGCTCGTGGACGGCCGTGCCACCGAGGTCGTGGGCGCCGAGGAGGTCCCGGTGGCCGACCAGCTCGCCGGACAGGGTTTCCAGGTCGAGGGGCGCCAGGGGGAGCGGGCGTCGCACACGGTGATCCGGGTTGCGCCCGACCGGTTCGATGCCGGCGTCCTCCTCGCCCAGAGCCTGAGTTGGACGCCGCTCGTCGAGGTGGTCGACGATCTGGGCGATTCGGTCGAACTCGTGCTGGGCGACGATTTCGGCAACTTCGTCCTGGTGCCACGCGATCGGGTCGTCGTCGAGGCCGAGGCGAGGGCGCAGTTGCCGGGAGTCCTGCTCGAGGACGAGGGTGCAGCATCGGGCGAAACAGGGCAGGCGGCAACCGTCGGCCGGGGTCGGTGGTCGCTGTCGCGCATCACGGTCGATGTCGACGGGCGTCCCCCAGAGGGCGTGTCCTGTCCATGAGCATCGATCGGATCCATGCGGCGCTGTTGCTGGAGCAGTGCTGGCACCGGGTTCCCGGCGGGACGGCGGTGGCGGCCGTCGAGTTGGCCAGGGCGATGGCTCGAAGGGACGATGTCGAGGTCGTCGGATTCGCTGCTTCACATCGCGGCGAACCGGTCATCGCTCCACCTGAGGGGATCGAGATCGTCCGACTGGGTCTTCCCCGCCCCCTGCTCTACGAGTCATGGGTCAGACTGGGTCGCCCTCGAGTCGATCGGCGGTGTGGTCATCCCGACGTCGTCCATGCCACCGGGGGAGCAGTGCCCGCCACCAGTGCCCCCCTGGTCGCCACCATCCACGACCTGGCGTGGCGGCACCATCCCGACCACTTCACGCCCCGGGGCCGACGGATGTTCGAGGCGTGGCTGGAGGCAGCCGCCCGTGCCCGGCGGGTGATCTGTCCGTCGGAGGCGACCGCCGTCGATCTCGCCGATGCGGGCATCCCGACGGAGCGCATCTGCGTCGTGCCATTGGGTGTCGACCTGCGGGCCGCAGAGCCGGCCGACGTCGAGGCGTTGCGGACGAGGCACGGCCTTGACGGGAACGTCGTGCTCTGGGTGGGCGTGGCAGAGCCCCGCAAGAACCTGGCAGGGCTCGTCGAGGCCATGGAGGCGGTCCCCGATGCGGTGCTGGTCCTCGTGGGTCCACCCGGCTGGGGGGTCGACGTCGAGCGACTCGTTGCTCCGCTGGGAGACCGGGTCCGCATCGTCGGACCTGTTGACGACGCCCAGAAGCGGTCGTGGTACTCCCTCGCCGATGTGTTCGCCTTCCCCAGCCTGCTCGAGGGCTTCGGCCTCCCGGTCCTCGAGGCCATGGCCCAGGGCACTCCGGTGGTGACCTCGGCGGGCACGGCGACGGCCGAGGTCGTCGGCGATGCCGGCGTCCTCGTGGATCCCACCGATTCCGGGTCGATGGCAGAGGGGATCCGCCACCTGCTCGACGACGGCGACGCAGCCGGTCGGCTCGCCGCCGCCGGCAGGACACGTGCCGGGACCTTCACCTGGGATGCCGTGGCGGATCAGACGGTCACCGTGTACCGGTCGGCACTGGCAGCATGATGGCGCCATGACCACCGCGAAGCGCATCGCCGTCAACCTCCTCTTCCTGGTCCCCGGTGACGTCGGCGGATCCGAGGAGTACGCGGTCCGGACCCTGCGGGCCTTCGCCCGACACGGATCCGGCGACATCCGGCCGGTCCTGTTCGTCCACGAGGCACTGCGGCAGGCACACCCGGATCTCTGCGACGAGTTCGAGGTGGTCGCCGCTCCGGGCGATGGCCGCAGCCGGCTGCACCGGATCATCAGGGAATCGACCTGGCTCGCCGGCCGGACCGGAGACTTCGATGCCGTGCACCACATCGGTGGCCGTATCCCGATGCGTTCGTCCCGACCGGCCGTCGTCACCGTTCACGACCTGCAGCCGTTCGACCATCCGGAGCACTTCTCCGTGGTCAAGGAGGGCTTCCTGTCATGGTCGATCCCCCGGTCGCTCCGCCGGGCCGATGTGGTGGTGACCGTCAGCGATGCCGTCGGCGAACAGGTCGCCAGGCACTTCGGCGTCGATCCCGCACGGATCGTGACCGTGTCGTCCGGGGTGGACCGGGTGGTGGATCACCTCGTGGAGCCGTCGGCACCACCGGTCGTCATCTATCCGGCCGTGAGCCATCCCCACAAGAACCATGAGGTGCTCATCGAAGCCTTCGTCAGAATCGCCGACCGGCATCCCGAGGCCCGCCTCGTCCTCACCGGCGGTGCGGGCCGCTCCGAGGGTTCGCTGATCGTCGCCGCGAAGTCGTCGGGCCTCGGGGACCGCATCGAACGGACCGGGCGCATCCCGGCGGACGAACTGGCGGCCCGACTGGCCGGGGCGTCGGTGCTCGCCTTTCCCTCGCTCTACGAGGGCTTCGGGATCCCGGTGCTCGAGGCGATGGCCGCAGGGGTTCCGGTGGTCGTGGCGAGCGGGACGCCTGCGGAGGATGTGGCCGGGGGAGCCGGTTGGTCCGTCGACGCCGACGACGTCGCGGGTTGGGCCGAGGCGCTCGACCGGGCCCTCGGTGATGCCGAGGCTCGTTCCGCGGCCGCTGAGGCGGGTCTGCGCCGCGCCGCCGAGTACTCATGGGAGGCCTCGGCCGAGCAGCTCGAGCGGGCCTGGCGTCTGGCGTTCGACACGTCGGTCTGAGCGGCGATGCGCCTGCTCGTCATCACCCCCCACCTGTCCCCGGACACTGCACCGACGGGAGTCGTCGTCTCCCGCATCGTCGAGGAGTGGGGAGCGGCGGGCCACGAGGTCCACGTGGTGACCTCGTTGCCCTGGTACCGGGAACACCGGGTCGAGGAAGAATGGCGCGGGCGCTTCGTCCGCAGGGGCAGAGAGGGGTCGGCGTCGGTCGTCCGCCTGCTGCCGTTCGCCGGCCGCAAGGAGAACCTCGCCGGCCGGGCGTTCGGGTTCACGGCGTTCTCCGGTGCGGCGACACTCGCCGCCCTGCTTGCACGGGGCCCGTTCGACGCGGTCATGGCCCTGTCGCCGCCCCTGACCCTCGGCCCTGCCGGGTGGCTCGCCGCCCGACGCCACCGGTGCCCGCTGGTGCTCAACGTCCAGGACGTGTTCCCCGACGTCGCCATCGAGGTCGGGGCGGTCACGTCACCCCGGGTGATCCGGCTGTTCCGGTCGCTGGAGCGATTCTGCTACCGGCGGTCCGACGCCGTGACGGTCCTTTCCGACGACCTGGCGGCCAATGTGGCTGCCAAGCTCGACGGCTCGTCGCGTGACCCGCTGGTCCGGGTCATCCCCAACTTCGTCGACACGGCCACGATCCGGCCACTCGACCGTGACACCCGGTATCGGAGCGAGCTAGGGCTCGGAGACCGCACGGTCGTGATGTATGCGGGCAACCTCGGGCATTCGCAGTCGCTCGAGATCATGGTCGAGGCGGCACGTCGGCACCGCGACCGAGATGACATCGCCTACGTCGTCAACGGCGGCGGGGTGGCCGCAGCAGGACTCCGCCGGTCGGCCGGGGAACTGCCCAACCTCACGGTCGTCGGCTACCAGCCGGCCGAACGGGTCCCCGAGGTGCTGGCCACCGCAGACGTACACGTCGTGGCGCTGCGCTCCGGGCTGTCGGCCAGCAGCGTTCCCTCGAAGACGTATTCGATACTGGCAGCGGGACGCCCCCTGATCGCCAGCGTCGATGAGGGGAGCGAGGTCGCCCGGGTGGTCGGGGAGGCAGGAGCGGGCATCGCCGTTCCCCCCGAGGACGCCGATGCCTTCGTCGCCGCCGTCGAGGAGCTGGCCGGTGATGCCGGAAAGCGGACGTCCATGGGTGCATCAGGACGTGCGTGGGCGGAGCGGTGGGCGTCGCCGCGATCGGTCGCAGAAGCGCACCTGCGACTCGTGGAGGAACTTCGGTCGCGATGACCGCATCCGCCCGCTGAACCGGAGCACCTGCCGGTAGCGTGGCCGCCCGATGGCACGTGGAGATTCAGGCAAGAAGGTCGCGCGCGCCGCTCGGGCGGGAGCCGGAGGCGGTACCGGAGAACGACGGGCGCTGGGCTTCCCCCTCGCGCTCGTCCTCGTGGTCGTGCTGGGTGTCGCCCTCATCGCCTTCGCCCGTTCCGGACGTGAGGCGACGGCTGCTCCCCGTCTGGGCGACCACTGGCACTCGACCTACGACATCTACGTCTGCGACACGTTCCGGGCCAAGATCGTCAACGAGGCCGACCCCGACGGCATCCACACCCACGGCGACGGCATCATGCACATCCACCCGTTCAACTCCCTCGCCTCCGGCAAGAGCGCCACGGTCGGCAAGTTCTTCGAGGCATACGGCGGGATGATCGACGACACGTCGCTTCGCCTCGACACGGGAGAGACGATCATCGAAGGTGCCGACTGCGGCGGCGAGCCGACCGTCCTCAAGGTGGCCCGGTTCGATGCCCAGGACCGCGACCGCTCTCCCCAGGTCATCACGGAGGGCATTGCCGATGTCCGCTTCCTGAAGAACCTCGAGGCGTTCACGATCGCATTCGTCCCCGAAGGGGTCGAACCACCGGCTCCCCGTGCCGAGCGGTTCACGTTCCTCGAGACGGTGGATCCGCGGGCGCTGACGTCGGGGACTCCGGACGCGCCGACCACCACCGGCGGATAGGGCGAGCGCCATGCGCGCCGTGGTACTTGTCGGGGGCTTCGGGACGAGGCTGCGCCCACTGACCACAGACCTTCCGAAGCAGATGCTGACGATTGTGGACCGGCCCATGATCGAGCACGTGGTCGGACACCTCGCCGCCCACGGCGTCGACGAGGTCGTGCTCTCGCTCGGCTTCCTGCCCGATGCCTTCCTCGACGCCTATCCCGACGGGCGCTGCGCCGATATACCGCTCACCTACGCCGTCGAACCCGAGCCCCTCGACACGGCGGGTGCCATCCGGTTCGCCGCCGACGAGGCAGGGATCGATGAGACGTTCCTCGTCCTCAACGGCGATGTCCTCACCGATCTCGCCGTCGATGAACTGGTCGCATTCCATCGGGCATCCGGGGCCGAGGGCACGGTCTCGCTGACGCCCGTCGACGATCCCTCGCGCTACGGCGTCGTGCCGACCGACGCAGACGGACGGGTCACGGGCTTCGTCGAGAAGCCACCCGCCGGCGAGGCCCCCTGCAACTGGATCAACGCCGGCACCTATGTCCTCGAGCCGTCGGTCCTCGACCGCATCGAGCCCGGTCGCCGCGTCTCGGTCGAGCGTGAGGTCTTTCCGGCCATGGCCGATGCCGGGACCCTGTTCGGCTTCCGCTCCGAGACGTACTGGGTCGACACCGGCACTCCTGAGACCTATCTGGGCGTGCAACTCGACCTGTTGGATGGCGTTCGCGGACCTGCCCGATCCGGTGTGGACGATGCCGCCGAGATCGATCCCGGAGCGACGGTTCGCCGCTCGGTGATCGGCCCGGGTGTCGTGGTGGCCGGCGGAGCACGGGTCTGCGACGCTGTGGTCATGGCCGGATCGCAGATCGGGGAGGGAGCAGTCGTCGAAGGCTCCCTCGTGGGATGCAACGCGACCGTCGGCCCCGACGCACGGGTGCTCGGCCTCTCCGTCATCGGCCACGGAGCCGTGGTGGCCGACGGCGAACGCCTCGACGGCGACCGCCGCCCGGAACAGGCCTGAGGAGACCGGGGTGAGGACCGTCGTCACCGGGGGAGCCGGGTTCATCGGCTCGACGCTCGTCGATCGCCTCCTGGCCGATGGCCACGAGGTCGTCGTCCTCGACGACCTCTCGACGGGCAGCGAGGAGAACCTCGCCGACGCCCGCTCGTCGGCCGATGGCCGACTGCGCCTCGAGGTGGTCGACCTGCGCGAGGATCGGAGCATCGAACTCGTCGCCGCGGCCGCGGCCGACGTGGTGTTCCACCTGGCCGCCCAGGCCGATGTGCGGGCCTCGGTCGACGACCCGGTCAACGACGCCATGGTCAACGTCCTCGGCACCCTCCGCGTCCTCGAGGGTGCACGGGTGGCCGGCACGAGGAAGGTCGTCGTGGCATCCAGCGGCGGCACGCTGTACGGCGACGCCGACCCGGCACTCCTTCCCCTCGACGAGTCCACGGCACACCGTCCCGAGAGTCCCTACGGGGCGTCGAAGCTCGCCGCCGGGACCTATCTGCGGGTCTACGAGTCCCTGTATGGAATCCGCTGGACCGAACTGGCCCTGGCCAACGTGTACGGACCCCGACAGGATGCCGACGGCGAGGCGGGGGTCGTGGCCATCTTCGCCGGAAGGCTGCTGGCCGGGGAGGCCTGCACCGTGTACGGCAGCGGCGGGCAGACCCGCGACTTCGTCTTCGTCGACGATGTCGTGGAAGCCTTCGTCGCCGCGGCCGATCGGGGCGATGGGCGACTGTTCAACATCGGAACCGGCGTCGAGACGTCGGTCAACGGGCTCTACCGCTCGATGGCCGAGGTCGTGGACGGTCCGGACGAACCCCTTCGGGCACCGGCTCGCACCGGCGAGTTGGACCGGTCGGCGCTCGACCCCTCGCTCGCCGCCGAGGTCCTGGGCTGGCGCCCGGGTGTCGCCCTGGACGACGGCATCCGGCGGACCATTGACTGGTTCAGGACTACCGACTCCTAGCGGAACAGGTCCTCATCGGGCTTCCGGACCAGGTCGGCGACGACGCTACCGTCGCCCATCCACCCGGGATCGACGCCGCGCAGCACCGCCACGGCGATGCCCGTGGACTTGCCCATCACGAGTTCCGCTGCGGCGGCCAGTTCATCGGCCACGGCAACCTCGGTGACCTGGAGTTCCCGACCCAGTGCGTCCTGCGTACCACGGAGGTCGATGACGGGGCGCAGCCCGGCGACGCCGATGGCGACGTCGGTGACCCCCCTGCGCCACGGTCGCCCGAAGGTGTCGCTCACGATGACGGCCACATCGACGCCGAAGCGGTGGACGAGGGCGTCGCGGATGCGTCGCGCCGACCGGTCGGGGTCCTCGGGGAGCAGCGCCGCCTGTCCGGCCTCGACGTTCGAGAGGTCGACGCCGGCATTCGCACAGACGAAGCCGTGTGTGGTCTCCGAGATGACGAGGTCGCCGCGGCGTCTCAGGATCCGGACGGACTCGGCCTCGACGATCGGACGGTGGCCGACCTCGGGGTCGATGTCGACCAGCCGGCCCTCGGCCTTCGAGACGACCTTCTGGGTCACCACGACGACATCGCCGTCGCAGAGCCCGATGGCGTCCTCGCAGGCCGCTGCGACCATCCCGGCCAAGTCGTCCCCCGGGCGGACCTCGGGAAGTCCCGGAACCGGAACCACCCTGAGTTCGGCGGTCATGCGACGGCCCCGAGGGTCGTGGCCGCCAACGCAGCCGCCACGTCGACGCTCCGCATGACCGTGTCGGTCACGACGCAGCGCAGGCCCTCGGCCTCGACCTCGTCGGACAGGTCGGCATCGACGAGGTCGATCACGAGGGTGGCCACCAGGTCACGGTAGAGGCGGGCGACCCCGACGACCGACGACTCATGTCCCAGTTCGGTGAGCATCCGGTCGGCCGGACCCTTGAGCGCCGACCCGCCGACGATCGGGGAGACCGCCACGTTGGTCGCCCGGCGGGCGCGCAGGACATCGGTGATGCCCGGAATGGCGAGGATCGGAGCGATCGACACGAGGGGATTCGAGGGGGCGACGATGACCGTCTCGGCGGTCGTGAGCGTCTCGAGGACGCCCGGTCCGGGGTGGGCGTCCTCGGAGCCGTCGAAGCGGATGCCCGTGATGGCCACGTCGTGTCGGAGCCCGACGAAGTACTCCTGGAAGCCCACCTCTGCGCCGTCGGCCAGGGTCACCATCGTCCGCAGGCGGTCCTCGGTGGCCGGCAGCAGCCGGAAGCCGAGCCCCCATCCCTCGGTGATCTCGGCGGTCACCTCGGCAAGGCCGTTCCCTTCAGCCAGACGCCCCGTCCGGAAGAGGTGGGTGCCGAGGTCCCGGTCGCCCAGCCGGAACCAGGAGGGGCCGCCGTAGCGGTCGAGCGACTCCATGGCCTGCCATGACTCGCCGGCCAGCCCCCAGCCGGTCTCCGGATTGCCCGCATCGGCCAGCGTGTAGGTGATCGTGTCGAGGTCCGGCGAGATGTGCAGCCCGTGGAGGACCAGGTCGTCACCGGTATTCGCCACCACGACGACGTCGGCGGGATCGATGATCCGGACGAGGCCGCGGAGCAGTCGCGCCGCTCCGACACCGCCTGCGAGGAGGGCGATCACGGGCGTCTCACGGTCGGATCAGCGCGAGATCTGGCGCTCGAGTGACTCGAGGTCGTGGTCGACCATCATCTCGACCAGGTCGGTGAAGGTGGTCTTCGGCTTCCAGCCGAGCACTGCCTCTGCCTTGGCGGCGTCGCCGACCAGCAGGTCGACCTCCGCCGGCCGGAAGAAGCGTTCGTCGACGACGACGTGGTCCTCGTAGTTCAGGCCGGCGCGCCCGAAGGCGAGCTCACAGAACTCCCGTACGGAATGGGTCTCACCGGTGCAGATGACGAAGTCGTCGGGCGACTCCTGCTGGAGCATCCGCCACATGGCGTCGACGTAGTCGCCGGCGAAGCCCCAGTCCCGCTTGGCGTCCAGGTTGCCAAGGCGCAACTCGGTTGCCTGACCCAGTGCGATCTGGGCGACCCCGTGCGTGATTTTCCTGGTCACGAACTCGAGGCCGCGTCGGGGGCTCTCGTGGTTGAACAGGATGCCGGAGCTGGCGTGCAGGTCGTAGCTCTCCCGGTAGTTGATCGTGATCCAGTGGCCGTACACCTTGGCGACGCCGTACGGGCTCCGCGGATGGAACGGTGTCGTCTCGGTCTGTGGGACCTCATGCACCTTCCCGAACATCTCGCTCGAACTGGCCTGGTAGTAGCGAATCGACTCGTCGACCATCCGAATGGCGTCGAGGAGTCGGGTCACGCCGAGGGCGGTCGTCTCGCCGGTGAGGACCGGTTGGCTGAAGGAGGTCTGCACGAACGACTGGGCTGCCAGGTTGTAGACCTCTTCGGGCCGGTGCTGCTGCAGCATCTCGACCATCGACATCTGGTCGATGAGGTCCCCGGGAGCGAACTCGACGTCGTCCATGAGGTGCGTGATCCGTTCGAAGTTGACCGTCGAACTCCGACGGACCATCCCGACCACGTCGTACCCCTTCTCCAGGAGGAGCTCAGCGAGGTAGGAACCGTCCTGCCCGGTGATTCCGGTGATCAACGCCCGCTTGCCCATCTGTGCTTCCTCTCTTGCCGCCACCCGTGGCGGGGTCGGTCAGTCTGCCGTCGAAAGTTGTCTGCGCCAGTCATCGAGAAGATTTTTCAGCGTGGCGTCCAGGGAGAGGTCGGGCGTCCAGCCCGTGTCGTCGTTGATCCGGGAGGGGTCGCCCCGGAGTTCCACCAGGTCCACCGGCCGGAAGAGTTCGGGATCGATCGAGAGGTGCATCTCGTGTCCTGCCATGGAGAGCAGCCGGTCCATGACCTCCTGGACGCTGGTCGACGTTCCCGAACAGACGTTGTATGCCTCGCCGGGCCGGCCGTGTTCGGCCAGCAGCCGATACGCACGCACGACATCACGGACATCGGTGAAGTCACGCCGCGCGGAGAGGTTGCCCACTCGGACCTCGGTTTCGCCGGACCGCTCGTTGTCGGCGATCCGTGCAGCAAGTGCCGAACAGACGAAGCGGTCGCTCTGACCCGGCCCGAGGTGGTTGAAGGATCGTGCCCGGACGACGTGCTGGTCGAATCCCAGGTGGGCCTGCAGCGCGACGACGTCGGCGGCCGCCTTGCTCGCCGCATACGGGGAGACCGGGCGGATCGGAGCCGACTCGGTGAGCGGGAGGTCCTCCGGCGCCACGAGCCCGTAGATGTCAGCGCTGGTCACGGTGACCACACGGTCGACGTTCGCGGTGCGGGCTGCTGCGAGCACGTTGTAGGTGCCCTCCACGTTCGCCCGCAGGGTCTCGACGGGCGCCGACCAGGATCGACCAACGTCGGCCTGACCGGCGAGGTGGTAGACGACGTTCGGGCGCACCTCGGCGACCAGGGTCGCGAAGCCCTCGGCATCGAGCAGGTCCGGGCCGCCGTCGGAACGGTCGGTCGGCACGACCTCGTCGCCACAGTCGCGGAGATGGGCGACCAGGTGCTGTCCGACGAACCCCGAGGCCCCGGTCACGAGCGCCTTCACGGGCGGCAACTGAGGTCCTGTGGGTGCACGATCGCACCCTAGACCGCCGTCCCCGCTGCGCCGATGGTGGAGGCGCCCGGGACTAGGGTCCGGGCACCGTGGACACCGACCAGACTGACGGCCGGCAGCGCACCGGAGACCCGGCCGCGGAGGGCCCGGGAACCACGCCGGCGATACCACTCGTCCGCATGGTGCTCGTCGCCCACGATCCCGGCGAATGGTTCGAGGACGTCCTGGCGGCGATCGGCGCCCAGGACCACAGCGGCCTCGAGGTGCTGGTGGTCGATGCCGGCCGCCGCAAGGGCCTGGCCGAACGCGTGGCGGCCGTCCTGCCATGGGCCGAGGTCGCCACGGCTCCTGGCGATCCCGGATTCGGTGAGGCGGCGAACATCGTCCTGGGACGTCAGGGCGCCGGAGCCTTCCACCTCTTCCTCCACGACGACCTCGTCCTCGACGGAACAGCCGTCCGGCGCATGGTCGAGTGTGCGCTCGAGGCGAACGCCGGCGTGGTCGGACCGAAGGTGCTCGACGGGTCGGATCCCCGCCACCTCGAGGACATGGGCTCCTGGGTCGACCGGTACGGAGCGGCGGTCCCACGCTTCGATCCCGGCGAACTCGACCAGGGCCAGTACGACGCAGACCGCGAGGTATTCGCCACCACTGATTCGGCCCTGCTGGTCCGCAGCGACCTGTTCGAGGCGGTCGGTGGCTTCGACCCCGAGATCCGCTTCCTCGACTGCTCGCTGGAACTCTGCTGGCGCGCCCGCCTTGCAGGAGCCTTGGTGCTGACGGCACCGACCGCCGTCGGCAGAAGCGTCGGCGGTCGGCGAACCCGGCGACGCCGGACCGACCCCCGACGGCTCAGGCCACGCCACAAGCTGCGCACGACGCTCGTCAACCAGGATCCGGTACATCGGGGCGTCGCAGTGGCGGAACTGCTGCTGGCAACCCTTCTGGGTGTCGCCTACGGGCTCCTCACCGGCCGCTTCCGACACGTCAGGGGCCTGATCGCCGCGTGGCCGTGGAACCTGCGCAGGCTGGGTTCCGCCAGGGCCCGACGCTCCCTGGTCGATCACCACTTCGGTGGTGACCAGGCCCGGTTGTACGTGCGCCACGATGTCCCGCACCGTTCCTTCCACCGGGCGGTCACCGGTGGAGCCTCGGTCGGCACCGGTTCCGAAGCGCCCAGCCGCCTCAGGCTGCACCATCTGTGGTCGGCGCTGCTGGGGCCGGGTGGCATTGCGCTGCTCGTCGGAGGAACGGTGCTGGGGTTCGGGTCGCGGCACCTGTTGACGAGGGGCCTGCCGGCCATCGGGAGGTTCCAGGGGCTTCCCGCAGATCCGTTCGACCTGGTGAGGTCCTGGTGGGACGGTTGGCGGCCCACCGGAGGGGGTATCGCCTCGTCACCGACCGAGGGAATCGCAAGCCTCGGTCTCGTCGCCCAGGTGTTCCCGTGGGGTGGCGACATCCTGCTCGCCGTCGCGGTGCTGTCGGCGTTCCCGGTCGGAGCCGTCGGGGTCTGGCGCCTGATGCGACCCATCGGAGGCGGTCGGTCGAGAGCGGTCGCAGTTCTCACCTATCTGGCGGTTCCGTTGCCCTACAACTCCCTGGTCGAAGGGCGGCTGGCGCCCCTGGCGGCCTATGCGGCCCTGCCATGGGTCGCACACCGGATGGCGGTGGCGCAGGGTGTCGTGCCGTACGGTCGGAGGGGCGGCGATCCGGGGCAGGGCATCCGCCTGAGAGGCCTGTGGGGCGAGGTGCTCGTCGCCGGGCTCGTGCTGGCGGTGGCCATCGGCCTGGAACCGACCATCGTCGTGCTCGCCGGGGTCGTCGTGGCCGGACTTGCCGTGGGCAGCCTCCTGGCCGGCAGCATTGCCGGTGTTCCGCGGATGCTGTTGGTGACGGCCGGATCGGCGGTCGTGGCGGCCCTGCTGCAACTGCCGAGGTTGGATCGCCTTCCGGGCGGCGACCTCGTGGCGGCATTCATCGAACCCGGAACCTGGGCGCCCGCCGACCTCGGCATCTTTGCCATCCTCCGCTTCGACACGGGTTCTTTCGGCGCCGGTCGATGGGGCTGGGCGCTGCTCGTCATTCCCGTGCTGGCACTCCTCACGGCAACCGGTTGGCGCCTCGCCCTGGTGATCAGGGCGTGGACCGTCGCCGCCGGCGGCTTTGGTCTGGCCTGGGTGTTCGACCAGGGTTGGTGGTCGGATTCGATGCCGGCGGCCGAACTGCTGCTCGTTCCCGCTGCGCTGGGCCTCTCCTGGGCTGCGGCCGTCGGCGCAGCATCCATGGGAGCGGGGATCTTCGATCGGGCCTTCGGTTGGCGCCACCTCCTGCCACCCGTCGCCGCATTGGCGATGCTCGTGGTCGTCGCACCGGTGGTGACCTCGTCGATCGACGGTCGCTGGGGCCTGCCGCCGCGTGGACTCGACGCCTCCCTGCCGATCTTCGGTAGCGAGGCGGGTGCCGCCTACGACGAGTCGCGTGGCGGCATAGGCCGCGTGTTGTGGTTGGGGGAGCCGTCGATCCTCCCTGCGGCAGGGATCAGGCTGGACGACGGCCTGGCGATGGCGCTGACCGACGGCCCTCCCAGCCTGCTCGACCAGGCGCCGTACCGCGAAGGTGACGGTCCGGCGCTCGAACAGGTGCGCACCGCCATGCTCGAGGTCCTCGAAGGCCGGACCAGCCGACTCGGCGATGAGGTCGCCACCTGGGGGATCGCCCATCTCGTGGTCGTCGAGCGCAGCACCGCAGCGCCCTACGCGGCGGTCGAGCCGCCGCCACCCGACGAGCTCCTCGCGGCGCTCACCCGGCAGTTGGACCTCGAGCGGATCGAGGGACTGAACCGTTCTGTCACGGTATTTCGCAATACGGTCGCCGAACCGGTGCATGCAGTGGTCAGGGACCGGACGGGCCGCGCCGTACCCGTCGCCGTCGATCGCAAGGCGTGGGGCCGGGTCGAGGTGGTCCCGCCGGTCGACGGCTCGTACCGGGCGATGATCGGACCGGCCGGTTGGTGGCGACTGGAACCGATGGACGGCCCCGGTCGCATCCAGGAGGTCGTGGGTCCGGTCCCGGCGGCTCGGATGGCCGCAGGTACCCGGGTGTCGGTCGTCCTGGAGGACGAAGCGACCTCCCGTCGCGTCCGGTCACGGCAACTGGCCCTCATCGTCGTCATGCTGCTGGTGACCAGTTGGGCGCATGTCGGGCGGGCGCGACAGCGGGTGGACCGGTGAACGCCGTCCGCGCCCCGGCGATCGTGGCGCTCCTTGCACTGCTCATCGGAGCCTTGGTGTTCGCCGCCGACCCCGAGTCGCCCCGTCTCGCCGACGGGATGGTGCAGGCGGTCGCCGAGCGGTCGGGGTCGGCCGACATCTGGTTCTGTGAGGGTCCGACGCCCGAGTCGCCAGGCGTGGATGACCGGGTCGTTGCCCTGACGAATCCGACCGGGTCGGTCGCCGAGGGACGGATCACCGTCGTCGACGAGTCGGGCCAGCGCGTGAGTCGCACCTATCAGGTCGAGGCTGGAGGACGCTTCGAGTTCCGACCCGACCCGTTCGTGCCCGGCGGCCGCTTCGCAGCGGTCACCGTCGAGGTCCCGGAAGGAGGCCTTTTCGTAGACCAGCGGATCGTGGGTGACGAGTCGGTCGGGAGGGACGACGGACCCTGTGCGACGGTCACATCGGCCTCCTGGCGGCACCCGTGGGGATCGACCGAGCGCCCGGGGACCTCAGCCGTCCTGCTCCTGCACAATCCGTACCCCGGAACTGCGGTCGCGGACATCCGGCTGATCGGCGACCTGGGGCGGCGCGAGTCGCTCGACTCGCAGGGCGTCGTGGTGGCCGGCCGGTCGCTCGTCGCCTACGACCTGACCGAGCGCATTGCGGACTCCGAAGTCGTTTCGGCCGTCGTCGATGTACGTGTCGGGCAGTTGGTGACGGCCCTCTTCCAGTACGGCGACGGCACGTCACCGAACGCCTGGCATGGCATCGACCTCTCACTCGGGGCCCCGGGCGATGCCGGAAGGCTCTTCCTTCCGGGTCCAGCTGCGGCCGATGAAGCCGCGCTGGTCGTGCTGCTCAATGCGGGTGACGAGACCGTCGACGTCGAGGTCGTCGTCCATCCGATCTCGGGGGAAGTGGTCGTCGAGCCGTTCCGTGTCGTACTTCGTGCCGGACGGAGGGAGGTTCTCGACCTCTTCGGCGACCGCCGACTCGACGGAGTGGGCACGTTCCTGATCGAGGTCCGCTCCCTAGATGCGCCGACCGTTGCCGCCTCGCTCGTCACGCGTGCCGCAGTGGGCGGGGAGGCGGATCCGGAGAACGGGGTGGTGATCGGACCGGTCGGACTCGATGTCGCAACGGCAGTCGACCATGCCGCAACGACATGGTGGGTGCGGACCGAGCCGTCGGCGAGCGGGGAGTCGGCGTCACTGGTCGTGTTCAACCCGGCTGGGGCCGGAATCGCCGCGATCGACCTGAGCCTCGTGTCGATGGTGGACGACGACGGGTCCGTGATCGAGCCGTTGCCGAGGCACTTCGAACTGGACCCGGGGACGCAGGTCGAGTTCCCCCTGCCACCCGGTGTCGTCGAGGTGGTGGCATCCGCACCCGTCGTCGTGGTGGCCCGGCAGGTCGGGACGACCGGTCGAACCAGCTTCGTCGGAACCGCCGCTGCGGGCACCGTCGTCCGACCGTCCTGAGCCGGGTCGGTTGTCGTCGGCAGGGTGGTCTCCCGGCCGGTGGGTGGAACGGTCAGGAAGCGCTGCAGCCGTCCGGAACGGAGCCGGGCCGACGGACCTCGGCCAGCGACGCCCAGAGGTGGGTGCTGCTGACCGGACCCAGGTGGTGATGGCGCACGACGCCCTGGTCGTCGACGACCAGGACGAGGGGCACCCCATCGATCCCGTAGCGGTCGTGGACCTCCCGGTCGACGGTCGCCTCGACCTCGGTCACCACCACCTCGCTGCTCTCGAGCGGACGGGCACGGGAGAGGACGCCGGCGCAGGCGTCACAGGTCGAACTGGTGAACACGGCGACCAGCCACGGCGCTTCGGGCCGTGCGAAGTCGGCACGTCGGACCTGGCCGGGAACCGTCCATCCGGTGCGCACCGGCGTCCGGTCGGTCCGTCGCTGCAGGAGGGCAGCGGCCGCACCGGCGGCTGCGGCGACGGCGAGCAGGAGCAGGAGCCGGTCCACTGGTCGGGCTGGCGGTCAGTCGACCGCGGAGTGGTCCCCGACCGGCGCCGATGGGTTCCGATCGGCATCCTCCGGGACGGCGTCTTCATGGTCGGGCGACCGATCGATCGGGCCGGAGCCGGCGAGCGCCACCAGGCGGGCCACCTCGGCGCCGTCGATGGTCTCGTGCTCGAGCAACGCCCTGGCAATGAGGTCGAGGGCGTAGCGGTGCTCGGCGAGCAGGTCGCGGCAGCGGGCCTCCTGGTCGCTGAGGATCCGTTGGACCTCCTCGTCGATCACCCGAGCCGTCTCGTCGCTGTAGTCGCGCGATGTCATCAGGTCGTCGCCGAGGAACACGGGGTTCTGGCCGTCCCATGCCATGGGTCCGAGCCGCTCGCTCATGCCCCATTCCCGGACCATCTTGCGGGCCAGCTCGGTTGCGCCCACGAGGTCGTTGCTGGCACCGGTGGAGAACACGCCGAAGACCATCTGCTCGGCGATGCGTCCCCCCATGCGCACGACGAGCGTGTCCTCGATGTAGTCCTGCCGGTAGAGGTGGCGTTCCTCTTCGGGGAGCTGCATGGTCACCCCGAGGGCCATGCCGCTCGGGATGATCGTGACCTTGTGGAGCGGATCGGCGGTGGGGAGCACCGCGGCACAGAGTGCGTGGCCGGCCTCGTGGTAGGCGACAGCCTCCTTCTCGGCTTCGGTGAGCGCCATCGACTCGCGCTTCTGGCCCATGAGGATGCGATCCCTGGCGACCTCGAAGTGCTCGGCGTGGACGGTGTCCTGTCCCTCGCGCACCGCGACGAGGGCCGCCTCGTTGACCAGGTTCGACAGGTCGGCGCCGCTCATGCCCGGCGTGCCACGGGCGACCAGGCTGAGATCGACGTCGTCGGCCATGCGCTTGCCCTTGACATGCACGGTCAGGATCTCGCGGCGGTCCTCGAGTTCGGGGAGCGGCACGATGACCTGGCGGTCGAAGCGGCCGGGGCGCAGCAGGGCGGGATCGAGGATGTCGGGACGGTTCGTGGCGGCCAGCATCACGATGCCCTCGCTGCTCTCGAAGCCGTCCATCTCGGAGAGCATCTGGTTGAGCGTCTGCTCCCGCTCGTCGTGGCCGCCGCCGAGACCGGCTCCACGCTTGCGGCCCACCGAGTCGATCTCGTCGATGAAGATGATCGCCTTGCCCATCTTGCGGGCCGACTCGAAAAGGTCGCGGACCCGGCTGGCACCGACGCCCACGAACATCTCCATGAAGTCCGAGCCGGTGACCGAGAGGAAGGGAACGCCCGCCTCGCCGGCGACGGCGCGGGCGATGAGGGTCTTTCCGGTACCGGGTGGCCCGACGAGCAGGATGCCCTTCGGGACCCGCGCGCCGATCTCGGCGAAGCGTTCGGGGGCCTTGAGGAAGTCGACGACCTCACGAATCTCCTGCTTGACGCCTGCGTAGCCGGCGACGTCGTCGAAGGTCGTGCCGGGGCGCTCGCTGGAATAGGTCTTGGCACGCGAGCGCCCGATGGACATCATGGAACCCATCTGGCCCTGGGCGCGCCGGCTGATCCACCAGAAGAAGAGGATGATCAGGCCGACGGGGAGCAGGAGCGGCAGCCAGGTCTGGAGGATGCCCGGCTGCGGGGTGTTGAACTCGACGGCCGCATCGCTTTCGGCCAGGAGGGTTCGGTCGTCGGCCGAGAGTTCGAGCGGCCCGGTGGTGGTGAAGCCGGTGCCGTCGGTATGAACGAAGTCGATGCGACCGGTCTGGTTGTCGATCAGCACCTCGGTGACGGCGCCGGCGGCCATGTCGTCGAGGAACTGGTCGTAGCTGACGCTTTCGCTGGTTTCGCTCGGCATCATCGAGGAGAACAACAGGACGCTGGTCATGAGGCCCATGACGACCCAGACACCCCACCTCGGCCAGCCCCTGGCGCGTCCGGAACCCCGTCGCTCGGGTCCGGAACCCTGTTGCGGCCGCCGCTCATCCATGTCCCCATCGTACGGGGCAGGTCCACGGCTCGGGCTTCGGGCGGATGCGGGCGATGCGGCCGCCGGTGGGACCGTCGCTAGGGTGCGCCCGATGAACGGCCCGCCTGTCGATCCGGTCGTCACCGAGGGCCACTGGGGCATTCGCCATGTCGCCGCAGGCCTGGGAATCGGGTTGGCGGTGACGATCCTCGTGCAGATCGCACTCGCGGCGTTCGGCGACCTCGACAGCGGTGACGAGTATTCACTCGAGGCGATCTCGCTGTTCCAGGTGGCTCTCTGGGTCGGGCTCTTCGGCGTCCCCGTCTGGCTCGTCTCGAGTCGGGGCGTCGACTGGTCGGCGTTCGGGCTCGCCCTCGAACGACGGGACATCTTCCCGGGCCTCGCTCTGGGCCTGGGTGCACAGGTGATCCTGGTACCCGCCCTCTACTACCCGATCCTGCTGTTTCGCGATGACCTCGATGTCTCGGCGGACGCCAGGGAGCTCGTCGCCAAGGCCGACGGACTCGGCGTGGCGCTCCTCGTCCTCGTCGTCGTCATCGGTGCCCCCGTCGTGGAGGAGCTGTTCTTCCGAGGCCTCGCCCTCCGGGCGTTCGAGCAACGACTCGGCCGCAGGCTGGGCCTGGTGGTCTCGGCGCTCGTCTTCGGCCTGGTCCACTTCCAGCCCCTGCAGTTCCCGGCACTGGCGATGTTCGGGTTGATCGCTGGCTGGCTGGCCCAGCGCGACGGCCGCCTGGGGAGGGCGATCTGGGCCCACGTCGGGTTCAACGCATGGACGGTGGGGGTGTTGCTGTGGATCTGACCGGGTCGGTGCAGGCGGAGGACCTCGAGCAGCACGCGCCGGCGGAGGACCTCGAGCAGCACGCGCCGGCGGAGCCTCCCGGGCCGAGGCGACGCCTGGGCCTGACCGCAACGGGCTGGGTGACGCTGTTCTGCGTCGGGTTCGCCACCTTCTTCGTGTTCATGATGGTGAACCCGGATGGCGTCCTGTTCTCGAGGACGACACCCACGGGGGGCGACCTCGGAGCCCATGTCTGGGGGCCGGCGTTCCTGCGCGACGAGGTGCTGCCCCGCTTCCGCCTGACCGGCTGGACCCCGGACTGGTACGCCGGATTCCCCGCCTACCACTTCTACATGGTCGTGCCGATGCTCATGGTTGTGGCGGTCGACGTCGGCCTGCTCGTCCCGTTGGCGCTTCCGATGTCGGCGCTGGCGATCGCCGGGCTCGTCCGTGTGCTGCGCCGGCGCCCCCGGGGGTGGGTGCCGATGGCCTGGGCGCTGGGATGCGCCGCCGTCCTCGTCTGGCCAGTCCACTACGGCATGGCGATCAAGCTCGTGGCGGTCGCCGGCCTGGTCGCCATGCCGGCCGCCGGCTGGGCGCTGGGCCGCCTGTCCGGCCTGCCCTTCCCGGGCCCCGCCCTGCTGGCGCTGGCGACCCTCCTGTTCGTCTTCGACCGTTCGTTCAACATCATGGGGGGCAACCTCATGTCGACGATGGCGGGGGAGTTCGCCTTCGCCCTCGCCGTCCCGGCCAGCCTCGTCTACATCGGCCTGATGGTGCGGGGCGTCGAGACAGGTCGCGACCGGGCCTGGGCGGCGCTGCTGCTCGCCCTGACGGGCCTCTGCCACCTGCTGGTGGCGTTCTTCGCCCTGGTGGCCACCGGCGTGGCCTTCCTGTTGCGGCCCGGCCGGGCGACGCTTCGCTGGCTCGCCGGCATGGGGGCACTGGCAGGACTCCTGGCGGCGTTCTGGGTGCTGCCGTTCTGGTGGCGCAGCGACCACCTCAACGACATGTCCTGGACCAAGCTGACGCGCTTCCGTTCCTACCTCTGGGACCGCGAGGGGCTGGCTGCGGACTTCCTCACGAACGATCCGCCGCTGCAGCCGGTGCTGATCGCGGCCCTGCTCGGTGCGGTCCTCTCCATGCTGTTCCGACGCCGCCTCGGCATGGTGCTGGCCGGGACCGGTGTGCTGCTGCTGCTCGCCTTCATCCACCTGCCCGAGGGGCGGCTGTACAACGGCCGGATCCTCCCGGCGTACTACCTGTGCGCGTACCTGTTGGCCGCCCTCGCCGTGGCCGAGGTGCTGCGCCTGCTGGGTCGCCTGATCGACGGCCTGGCCGGCAGGGGAGGGCGTGGGCTGGCCGGCTTCGGCGCGGTGGCCTGCACGCTGGCCGTGGTCGTGATGTTCGGCCTGCCGCTGCGTGCCCTGCCGGGAGGCTCGATGGACGGCAACTCGTACCGGTGGCTCGGACTCGAGACCGAAGAGCTGAACCTCGGACGTTCGTGGGCGCGGTGGAACTTCAGCGGCTACGAGGCCCGCACCGGGGACGCATCGGGTGGGGGTTGGGACGAGCTGCGGGCGTTCACGGCCACCCTGGAGGTCGTCGCCGAGGAGCATGGCTGCGGTCGGCTCATGTGGGAGTACAACAAGGACCTGACCCGGTATGGCACGCCGATGTCCCTGATGCTCATCCCGCTGTGGACCGACGGCTGCGTGGGATCGATGGAGGGCCTCTACTTCGAGTCGTCGACGACGACGCCGTTCCACTTCCTCGTGCAGTCGGAGCTCTCGGTTGGTCCGTCCCGGGCGCAGCGCTTCCTCCCGTACCGCGGCTTCACGCTGGAGCAGGGCCTCGACCACCTCCAGCAGCTCGGGGTGCCCTACTACGCGGCGTTTTCTGAGCGGCCCGTCCGTGAGGCCCGTGCGCATCCGGGGTACACCGAGGTCGCCAACAGCGGGCCGTGGACCATCTTCCTCGTCGCCGACGCCGCCCTGGTCGAGGGCCTCGGGTTCGAGCCAGCCGTGTACACCGATGTCGAACACGGGACCTGGCTGGACCCCGCCGTCGAGGTCTTCCAGGCGGGTTCCGACGCCATCCCACGCACGGTCGGTGGGCCAGCGTCGTGGCAGCGGGTGGCTTCCGACGAGGAGCCGGAGCGGCGGCCACTGGAGCCGGTGGTCGTGTCCGACATCGAGGCCGGGGTCGACCGTGTGTCGTTCAGCGTGGACCGGATCGGCGTGCCCGTCGTGGTCAAGGTCTCGTATTTCCCCAACTGGAAGGTCGAGGGCGCCGACGGGCCGTGGCGGATCACGCCCAACCTCATGGTCGTGGTGCCCACGGAGGAGTCGGTCACCCTCGTCTACGGACGGACGGCCGTCGACGTCATCGCCATGCTGCTGACGCTGGTGGGCCTCGCCTCCCTGGTCGTGCTGTGGCGCCGACGGGAACCCTCATGGCCGATGGACGCCTGGTACGACGTGCTCGAGAGCACGCCCGATGCCGGCGCAGCGCTCGACCGCTGGGTGGATCACCGTGAGGCCTCGCGCAACCCACCGGCCCTTCCTCTCCCGGCCGAAGAGACCTCCACGCCGCTCGAGGTCGGCGCGGATCCGGAGCTCCCGGAATGAGGGAACGCCTGCGCCGGTTCGCCGTCGTCGGCCTCGTCGCCACGACCGTCGACATCGTGTTGCTGGTGGTGCTGCGCCGGGTCGGATGGACGCTGGTCGCAGCGGACCTCGCTGCACTGGTCGCAGCGGCACTGGTGGCGCGCCCGTTGCACCGGCTCATCACGCTGCGGGACGACCCCTTCGCGCGCTGGATCCGGTCACCGGGCCTCTTCGTCTCCGTCGTGCTGACGGCTGGAGCGGTCGACGTGTTCGTGCTCACCCAGTTGGCTCCGACGGAACCCGGGTCGGGCGACCTCGCAGCCAAGGCGGCCGCCGTCGCTGCTGCTGCCGTCGTCCGGAGCCTGGCCTACCGGACGCTGCTCTTCCGCGTGATCCGGCGCGAACAGGACGAGCCCGCTCGTCGGCCCCCACCGGAGGGGGCGTTCCGGCTCTCGGTCGTCGTCCCCGCCTACCGCGAAGCCGATCGCATCGCCGCAACCGTGTCCCGGATCCGGGCTGAGCTCGCCTCAGTGGTCGAACCCGCCGACCTCGAGATCGTCGTCGCCGACGACGGATCGGACGACGCGACGGCCGCTGCCGCGGAGGCCGCCGGAGCCGACGTCGTGGTCCGCCTTGATCGCAACCGGGGCAAGGGGGCGGCCCTGCGGGAGGGGGTCCGAGCGGCGTCCGGGCGGACGGTGGCGTTCACCGACGCCGACCTCGCCTACGCCCCGTCACAGATCGCCGACCTCCTCGAGGCCGTCGAATCGGGTCACGACATGGTCGTGGGCAGCCGTCGCCACGCCGGTTCGCAGGCCGTCGTCCGCGCCGGCCGCCTGCGCCAGGCCGGAGGGCGGCTCGTCAACCTGGCGACCCACGCCCTGCTCCTCGGGCAGTACCGGGACACCCAGTGCGGGCTCAAGGCGTTCCGGTCCGACGTCGCCCGTGCGCTGTTCGAAGCCACCACCGTCGACGGCTTCGCCTTCGACGTCGAGTTGTTCCACCTGGCGGAGCGCTGGCGCCTGACCCTGGCGGAGGTGCCGGTGCAGGTCGAGCACTCCGAGCGCACGACGGTACGTGCCCTCCACGACGGGCTCGCCATGCTGGGCAACCTCGTGCGCATCCGCCAGCGCGCCCGCCGGGGTGTCTACCCGGCCGATGCCGGCCTTCCGAAAGCGGGGAACCGTGCCTGATGGACCCCGGTAGCGTGCGCACCGATGGGTGACGCGGCGGCGATCTTCAAGGCGTACGACGTACGCGGGCTCGTGCCCGAACAGTTCGACGCCGATCTGGCGCGCTCGATCGGAGGGGCGTTCGGCCGGCTCGTACGCACCGAGGAGCCAGCCACGACCTCCGTGGCCGTCGCACGCGACATGCGTCCGAGTGGCGAGGAGCTGTCGGCCGCCTTCACCGCCGGCGTCACCGCCCAGGGCCTCGACGTCGTCGACATCGGCCTGGCATCGACCGACATGCTCTACTTCGCCTCCGGCCACCTCGGGATACCCGGAGCGGTGTTCACGGCCAGCCACAATCCCGCCGGGTACAACGGCATCAAGATGTGCCTTTCGTTCGCTCGACCCATCGGGATCGACACGGGCCTCAGCGCCATGCGCGACGACGTGCTCGGCGGTGGAGGCGCTGCCGACGACGTGGACCGGACCGGCACCGTCACGACGGCTGACCTGCTCGACGGGTTCGCCGATCACGTCCGCTCCTTCATCGACGTGTCCGCCCTGCGCCGGCTCCGGGTGGTCGCCGACACGGCGAACGGCATGGGCGGCCTCGTGGTCCCGGCCGTGTTCGCAGCGCTGCCCGTCGACCTCGAGGTGCTGTTCCCCGAACTCGACGGCACGTTCCCCAACCACCCCGCCGATCCCATACAACCGGAGAACCTGGTCGACCTGCAGGACCGGATACTCGCAACGGGAGCGGATGTCGGCCTGGCATTCGACGGAGATGCCGACCGGGTCTTCCTGGTCGACGAACGCGCCCGGCCGGTCTCCGGCACGCTGACCACGGCACTCGTCGCACGATCGGTCCTGCGGCGGGAACCGGGAGCGACGATCGTGCACAACCTGATCTGCGGCAAGGTGGTGCCCGAGGTGATCGCGGAGCACGGAGGCCGGGCGGTCCGGACCAGGGTCGGGCACTCGTTCATCAAGGCGGTCATGGCCGACGAGGGCGCCGCCTTCGGCGGTGAGCATTCCGGCCACTACTACTTCCGCGACAACTGGCGGGCCGACTCGGGGCTGATCGCCGCCCTGATCGTGCTCGAGGAGCTCTCGAAATCCGGCGGGACGTTGAGCGAACTGCTCGAACCGTTCGACCGCCATGCCGCCTCGGGCGAGATCAACACCGTCGTGGACGACCCCGCAGGGGTGATCGAGCAGGTGGCACAGCACTACGCCGGCCTGCCACAGGATCGGCTCGACGGCCTCACCGTCGAACCCGGCGGCTGGTGGTTCAACCTCCGACCGTCCAACACGGAACCGCTGCTCCGACTCAACCTCGAGGCTTCCGATGCCGAGTCCTGCGCCGCCCGCGTGGCGGAGGTCAGGGCACTGATCGACGCCGCCGTCTGAACCACCGACCGTAGGATCCGGCTATGACCCTCGACCCGATGCTGCTCGAGATCCTTGCCTGCCCGGACGACAAGGGCCCGCTGCTCTACTTCGCCGACGAGCACGCCCTCTACAACCCGAGGATCCGTCGCCGCTACGTGGTCCGCGACGGCATCCCCGTGCTGCTGATCGACGAGGCCGAGTCCGTCGACGAGACCGAACACGATCGCCTGCTGGCACTGGCCGAGGCAACGGGCGTGCGCCCCACGTTCGACGCCTGACGGCTCCCTCCCGCCGCATTCGATGGACCACCTCCAGGGCCGACTCCAGCACTACGACTGGGGATCGACCACCGCCCTGGCCGAGCTGCGGGGTCTCGAGCCCACGGGTAGCCCCGAGGCCGAACTCTGGTTCGGGGCACACCCCTCGTCGCCGGCGACCCTGGACCGGGGTGGCCGAACGGATGGCCTGGACGCCGTCCTCGCCGCCGATCCCTCGGCAGAGCTCGGGCCGGCCGCCGGCATGCGGGAAGGCACGCTGCCGTTCCTCGTGAAGCTGCTGGCCGCAGACGTTCCGCTGTCGATCCAGGCGCACCCGGACCGTCCGGCCGCCGAGGCCGGCTACGCCGCCGAGAACGAGTCGGGCATTCCCCTCGGATCGGCGAACCGGTCGTTCCGGGATGCCCGCCGCAAACCGGAGCTGGTGGTCGCGGTGACCCCGTTCCGGGCCCTGTGCGGCTTTCGCCAGATCGGCGAGGCGCTCGGGGTGGCGGCCGCCCTCGGCTTGCCCGACGAGCTGCTGGCACCCCTCCGCGAACAGGGCCCGGTCGCCTGGTCCGATGTCGTTGGCAGGATCCTGACCGGCGATCCATCGGAAACGGTCGAAGCCATGATGGCGCACTGCGGCAGGGGCGTTGCCGGGGCATGGGCGGCGACGGCCGACCTGGTCCTCGAACTGTCCGGTCGGTTCCCCGGCGACCCGGCGCTGGCCCTCGTGCCGCTGCTCGTGGAGCACCATCTCGAGCCCGGTGAGGCACTGTTCCTCGGGCCGGGTGTCCTCCACGCCTACCTCGGCGGCCTGGCGGTCGAGGTGATGGCCTCCTCGGACAACGTCCTGCGGGGTGGGCTGACCAGCAAGCACGTCGACGTCGAGCGGCTCGTCGAATCACTCGACCCGGGCGCTGCGGCGACCTGCGTGCAGCGGCCCGGCCCCGGCGTCCACCGCTACGACACGCCCGTCGAGGAGTTCTCGGTGTGGCGCATGGAAGGCACGACCGTCGCAGTGAACGGTCGATCGGGGCCGGACATCGTCGTGTGCATCGACGGCTCGACGGCCCTGACGTCGGCGGGAACGGGTGCCGGGCTCGAGTTGGCCCCGGGATGTGCCGCGTGGGTGCCCCATGACGACGGCGCCTACCGGATCGACGCCGGGGGCCTCGCCTATCGCATCACCACCGGCGAGCCGGGAGCCTGACGTGTCGATGCTCGAAGGCCCGCGCGACAGCCTCGGACTGGTTGAGGCGTCGCTGGGGGCACCCGACGAGATGCGCCGTCTGTCCACCGAGGCCCTCGAGGTCGACTTCGGCGCCCGACGGGACCCGCTGTTCGTCGTCCTCGGGGGAGAGGGGCTGGGTCGTCTCGTCGCCAGGGCTATCGCCGCATTCGTCGCTCCGACCGCGCCGTGCCCCGTCGTCGTGCTGCCGTCCGGTGTGACCGGCGGGACGTTCCCCGAGCGCACGCTCGATGTCCGGTTCGGCCAGGCGCAGGCCGACCCGGCAGGTCAGCAGTTGCACGCCCCGTCCGGGCCTGCAGGACTCGCCGAACGACTGGGGCTCGCCCCACAACTGGTGGCCGGTCTCGTGCTGCTGGCGCAGGCAGGCCTCGGACCGGAGCCCGACGTCGAGGCGCTGGCCGCCCGGCTCTCGGATCGCCTCGATGCCCTGCAGGCGGAGGGTGCCGTCGATCGGCTCGTTGCCCGCATCGGCCGCACGCTGCCGCTCGTGCACGGAGGAGGACCCGTCGGAAGCGTGCTCGCCGACCACGCCAAGTTCCAGGTGAACCGTCATGGCAAGGTGGCCTGCTGGTCGGCGGCGACCCCCGAACTGGCGTACGACGAGGTCTGCTCCTGGGGGCAGCACGGCGACGTCACCCGCCAGGTGTTCACGGCGGTCTTCCTGCGGGGCACCCACGAGCCGCCGGCGGATGCCGGGGCACTCGACCGCTATGCGGACCTGGTCGACGAGTTCGTCGCCAGTGTCCTGTCAGTGGAGGGCGGCACCGGCGAGCCGCTCGCGGATGCTTGTGTCCTCGCCGTCATGGGCGAGCAACTGGGCCTGCGCCTGGCGCTCGCCGAGGGCTTCGACCCGGCACCGGCACCGGGCCTCGAGTGGAGCGTGTGAGCCGGTAGCCTGACCGCAGCGGCTGCCCGAACGGCGTCAGACGACCCCAGCCCGAACAGCGCCCGACATCGAGTCGGTGCGGCACAACATTTCGAGGAATCCCGAGGAGTCGTCATGTCCCTACACCAAGACCACCGCGTCGCCGACCTGTCCCTGCACGAGTTCGGTCGCAACGAGATCCGGCTGGCCGAGCACGAGATGCCCGGCCTCATGTCGCTGCGGGCCGAGTTCGCCGACGAGCAGCCCCTCGCCGGTGCCCGCATCGCCGGCTCACTGCACATGACCGTGCAGACCGCCGTGCTGATCGAGACGCTGACCGCCCTCGGAGCCGACGTCCGCTGGGCCAGCTGCAACATCTTCTCCACCCAGGACCACGCCGCCGCTGCGGCCGTGTGCGGGCCCGGCGGCTCGCCCGACGACCTGCGCGGCGTCCCGGTGTTCGCCTGGAAGGGCGAGACCCTCGAGGAGTACTGGTGGACCGCCGAGCAGATCCTCCGCTGGCCCGACGGTCGGGGCCCCAACCTGATCCTCGACGACGGCGGCGACGCCACCATGCTGGTCCACAAGGGCGCCGAGTTCGAAGCCGCCGGCGCCGTCCCGGACGCCACCGACGACGACCCCGAGGAGTGGCACGTGTTCATCGCCACGCTGCAGTCCTCGTTGGCCGAGGATCCGCAGCGCTGGACCCGGATCGCCGCCGACATCCGCGGCGTCTCCGAGGAGACCACCACCGGCGTCCACCGCCTCTACCGGATGCAGCAGGACGGCGAGCTGCTGTTCCCGGCGATCAACGTCAACGACAGCGTCACAAAGTCGAAGTTCGACAACCTCTACGGGTGCCGCCATTCGCTCATCGACGGCATCAACCGCGGCACCGACGTGATGATCGGTGGCAAGGTCGCCGTCGTGTGCGGGTTCGGCGATGTCGGCAAGGGCTGCGCCGAGTCGCTGCGGGGCCAGGGTGCCAGGGTGATCGTCACCGAGGTGGACCCGATCTGCGCCCTGCAGGCGGCCATGCAGGGCTACGAGGTCAACACGCTCGATCGCGTGCTCGACGTGGCCGACATCTTCGTGACGGCGACGGGGTGCAAGGACGTGATCAGCGCCGAGCACATGTCCCGCATGAAGCACCAGGCGATCGTCGGCAACATCGGACACTTCGACAACGAGATCGACATGGCAGGCCTGGTGCGCATGTCCGATGTCCAGCGGGTGACGATCAAGCCGCAGGTCGACGAGTTCGTGTTTCCCGACGGCCACTCGGTGATCGTGCTCTCCGAGGGACGGCTGCTCAACCTGGGCAATGCCACGGGCCATCCCAGCTTCGTGATGTCGGCCAGCTTCTCGAACCAGGTGCTGGCCCAGATCGAGCTGCACGCACGGGCCGAGGACTATGGCCGCGAAGTCATCACCCTGCCGAAGGAACTCGACGAGAAGGTGGCCCGGCTGCACCTCGGCGCCCTGGGCGTCCGCCTGACGGAGCTGACCGACGACCAGGCCGACTACCTGGGCGTCGCAACAGATGGTCCGTTCAAGCCCGACCACTACCGATACTGAGCCGGCCGGGGTCACAGGGGTGTCCGTCGTCTGCGGCATCTGCGGGGGGAGCGGCGCCGGCAAGTCGACCCTGGTGAGGGCCGTGGTCGATCGTCTGGAGCAGCGCGGCATCGAGGTGGCCCTGCTGCCGTTCGACGACTACTACCACGACCATGGCCACCTCGAGGTCACCGAACGGGCACTCGTCAACTACGACCACCCCGACTCGCTGGACCTCGAGCGGTTCACCGCCGACCTGGAGGACCTGGCCGGAGGCCGGTCGGTGGACGCTCCGGTCTACGACCTCGCCACGCACTGCCGGCTGCCGACGTCGCGGCGGCTGTCGCCCCAGCCCGTGCTGCTCACGGAGGGCATCCTGCTGCTGGCGACCCCCGAGGTTCGGCGCCGGTTGGACGTGACCGTCTTCGTCGAGGCGCCCGAGGACCTGCGCCTCCAACGGCGCATCGTCCGCGACGTCGAGGAGCGGGGTCGGACCCCCGCCGGCGTGCGGGCGCAGTTCGCAGCGACCGTGGCGCCGATGTACGAGCGTTTCGTCGCACCGTTCGCGTCACGGGCCGATCGGATCGTCGATGGGACGGGCGACCTGGCCCGACAGGCCGAGGATCTCGCCGACCCGCTCATCGAACGACTGGATGGGGACACCACCGACCGGACTGTCGCACCCCGTACCTAACGTCGGCGGTATGCCGATGAACCGTCGAACGTCCGACTGCCGGAGCTGCCCGTTGTCCGGGTCCGGACCCTGCGCAACGTGCGTCGCACACCTCGGGCCCGAACCGCTCGTCTGGACGCCTCCGGGCGTGGACCACATCCGGGTGCTCGGTCCTTACGACGGACCGGCGGGTGTGCTCGTGCGGGGCCTCAAGTTCGCCAACCACCGTGCACCCGTCCATGCCCTCGGGGCCGCCCTGGCCGCCGTGGGTCGCCGCGAGGGCGACCTCCCCGACCTGGTGACCTGGGTGCCGAGCACCGTTGAGCGCCGCAACCGGCGTGGTGTGGAGCACGCTGCCCTGCTGGCCCGGGCGACCGGGCGTGCACTCGGCGTGCCCGTGCGTCGCCTGCTGCTCCGGGCACCGGGTCCGCCCCAGTCGACCCGCAGCCTCCACCAGCGGCGGCGTGGCCCGACCATGCGCTCCCGCCGGCTGGCACCGGGAGCGGCGATCGTCATCGTCGACGATGTCGTGACGACGGGAACGTCGCTTGCGACCGCCGCCGCCGCACTGCGCGCGGCCGGTGCGTCACGGGTCTCGGCGATCGTCGTCGCTGCCACAACGGGCGGCGGAGGGGCACGTCCGAGGGATGGCGTCGGTCGATAGCGTCCGGCGCATGCACCCGGACGAACCCGTTGCCGACGAGTCGATCGCCGATGCACAGGTCCGCGATGAGCTGCCGACAGATCTCGACGTCGCCGCCACCATGGGCGACTACGTCTTTCCCGACAACAGTCGTCGACGCATCCCCGGTTACATGTACCTCTTCCTCGGACTCGCGGCTCTGGTCGTCGTCGCCGTGGCCGATGGATCGGCGCTGGTCAACGGCGGCTTCCTGGTCGGCGGCGCAGCGCTCGTCCTGATGGGCGCCTATCACCTGCAGGCCGGATGGCATGTCGCCTTCGACGAGCGCGAGGCCCTGGTCGCCGCCGCCCGGGCGGTGGGGTTCCCCATCGGCCATGCCTCGGCGCAGATGGCCTGGCGGGGCCTGCGCAGCCGACCCACTTGGCGCATCCTGCTCTACTCGAACGAATCCCCTCCCGATCGACGGGGGCTGGTCCTGGTCGATGCCGTCGACGGCTCGATCGTGGCCCAGTTCGACGAGGAGAACCCCGAGGACTGGTCGGCGGACTGACCCACCCGGGTTGCACGCCGGCCCAGCGTGTCGGGTGGCACGTGGGGGGAGTCGACCCCCGTGGGCACCGCACAGGTAGCATGGCCACGATCTCAGCCCTGCCCGCAGCGCCGGCCGGCGACACCGCAGTTCGGGCGACAGGAGGCATCACATGCTGGATGGAAACTGGCGTACCGCCGTCGATCGCGGCCTGATGCCGATCGGCCGCAGCCTGCGGCGCACGGGCATCTCGGCCGACGCGGTCACGGTCACCGGGATCGTGATGGCCTCGGCCGCAGCGGTCAGCATCGGACTCGGCTACCTCCGGTTCGGTCTCCTCTTCCTCGTGCTGACCGGGATTCCCGATGCCCTCGACGGCGCCGTGGCGAAGGCCTCGGGCACCTCCTCGAAGCGTGGCGCCTTCTTCGACTCGGTCTCCGACCGAATCACCGACGCCCTCCTGTTCGGCGGCATCGCCTGGCATTTCGCCGGGACGGAACCCGGCCACATCATGATGCTGCCCGTCGCCGTCATGGCCGCCGCCATGCTCGTGTCCTACATGCGGGCGAAGGCCGAATCACTCGGATACGACGCCAAGGGCGGTCTGATGGAACGGGCCGAGCGGTTCCTGGTGCTCGGTGTGGGACTGCTCTTCGCCGAGGTCCTGATCGCCGTCCTCTGGCTGATGCTCGTCCTGACGCTCGTCACCGCCGTACAGCGCTTCGTCAAGGTCTGGCGCCAGGCAGGCCTCGAGCGGGAGGCGCCCGATCGTCGTCGAGCCGAACGCCGTCGCCAGTTGCGTACCGACCGGCGTGTGCAGCGTCGGGCCCGCATGGCCGCACGCCGTAGCAGGCTCGACCACTAGACGACCGACGTGGCCGTCCGTTCGGTCGCCCTCGGCTACCGACTGGCTTCGAAGGCTGCCCAGATCGTCCCCTGGCGGTTCGGGGAGGCCACGGCCAGGACGCTCGGTCGGGTTGCCGGTCGCCTCGGGTCCGACCGTCGGCGCATCGTCGAACGACATGTGCAACGGATTCGCGGCGGCGAACTGACGGGTGCCGACCTTCGCCGGGCAGTCGATGACGTTTTCGCCTCGTACGCCAACTACTGGTTCCAGAGCCTCCGGCTCCCTGCCATGGACCCGCACGAGATCGACGCCGGCTTCACCGAGGAGGGCTTCGAACACGTCGTCGAGGCCCAGGAATCCGGTCGGGGGGTGATCCTCGCGATGCCGCACCTCGGTGGCTGGGACTGGGCCGGCTCCTGGCTCAGCCGGGTCGTGAAGTATCCGGTGGCGGCGGTGGTCGAGCCGCTCGAACCGCCGGAGCTGTTCGAGTGGTTCCGCGACTACCGACGGTCGTACGGCATCGAGGTCATCGCCCTGGGCCCCGAGGCCAGCGGAGCGGTGCAACGGGCCCTGGGCGAGGGGGCCGTCATCGTGTTGCTGAGCGACCGCCACGTCGGAGGCGCTGGCGTCGAGGTCGAGTTCTTCGGGGAGACGACGACCCTTCCCGCCGGTCCGGCGATCCTCGCCCTGCGCACCGGTGCGGCCCTGATCCCGGCGACCGCGTACATCCGTCGGCGAGGGTGTCACGGCGTGGCTCGCCCACCCGTTCCGGCGCTGCGGGAGGGTCGGTTCCGGGACGATGTGATCCGGGTGACGCGTGCTCTGGCTGTCGAGTTCGAGGACCTCATCCGGGCCGAGCCAGAACAGTGGCACGTGCTCCAACCCAACTGGCCCAGTGATCGCTCCGGAGCGGAACCGGCGGGCACCGGCCCCGACGAGGGCTAGCGTCGACATCGTGCGCATCGGCCTGGTCTGTCCGTACAGCCTGACGCTGCCCGGTGGCGTGCAGGGTCAGGTGCTCGCACTCGCACGGTCCCTGCGGGCATCGGGCCATCCGACGCGGGTGCTCGGTCCCTGCGACGGACCGCCGCCGGACGCCGGTGTCACACCGCTCGGCAACAGCCTGCCCACGGCCGCCAACGGCTCTGTGGCACCGATCGCCCCCGACGTCCCCTGTGCCCTGCGGACGATCCGGGCACTTCGTGACGAGGAGTTCGACGTACTGCACCTGCACGAGCCCCTGGCGCCGGGTCCCACCGTGACGGCGTTGTTCCTGGCGTCGATCCCGATGGTGGGTACCTTCCATGCAGCAGGAGGGAGCCGCGCCTACGAGCTGTTGAACCTACCGGTCCGTTGGCTCCGGCAGCGGCTCGACGCCTCGTTCGCCGTGTCCGAGGACGCCGCTGCCATGGCCGGAGGAGCACTCGGCGGCGAGTTCGAGGTGCTGTTCAACGGCGTCGAGATCGACCGGTGTGCGCAGGCCGATCCATGGCCGACCGATGGCCCGACCGTGCTCTTCGTCGGGCGGCACGAACCGCGCAAGGGGCTCGCCGTCCTGCTCGAGGCGCTGCAGCAGATGCCGGACGACGTGCGGCTCTGGGTGGTCGGCGACGGACCGGAGACCGTGGAGCTCGAACAGCGCATGGCCGGCGACTCTCGGATCGACTGGCTCGGTCGCATCGATGAACAGGAGAAGCTCTCCCGGATGCGGGGCGCCGACGTCTTCTGTGCCCCGTCGCTGCGCGGCGAGTCGTTCGGCGTGGTCCTCCTCGAGGCGATGGCGGCCGGCACGCCGGTGGTGGCCTGCGACATCGCCGGCTATGCGCGGGTCGCCCGGTCGGACCGGGAGGCGGTGCTGGTGCCGCCCGGCGATGCGTCCGCCCTGGCGGCTGCGCTGGAGAAGGTGCTCGGCGATCCGGGCCTGAGCGACGACCTCGTCGCCAATGGCCTCGCCAGAGCCGAGGAGTTCTCGATGCGGCGACTGGCCGATCGGTACCTCGAGGCCTATGAGGGCGTCGTCGCCTGATTCGGCCCCCGACCAGCGGTCCGGCCACTCCCGCCATAGCATGCGGGCCGAGCCCCCGACCGACCGAGCACCATGTCCGCAGCCCCCTTCGACACCCCGAAACACCCGCCGTACTTCGCTGCCACGATCGTCGTGGCGCTCGTCCTCATGGTGCCTGCCCTCATGATCGCGGGGTCGGTCATGGACCTCTCCGGAAAGCGGCCGGTCTTCGCCTTCACGTTCATCGGCGCAGCCGTCGGCTTCGTCGTCGAGTTGGCCTTTCGTAGGACGGCTCGCTCTTCGGCAACCCGGCTGTTGCGTTCGTGGGGTGCGGTACCCGCGATGCCCGACGACTTTCCGCGCCTCCACAACACCATCGACGGGCTCTGCCTGTCCCAGGGCATCGACCCGCCACCTCTCCACATCGTCGACTGTCCGACGGGCAATGCCGCCGTCGTGGGTTCGCCCGACCCGGTACTCGTGTTCACGAGTGGCGCACTCGAGGCGCTCAAGGTGGTCGAACTCGAGGGCCTCGTCGCCCACCTGCTCATGCGCTGCCAGGACGAGGACCTCCGGCACCGGACCACGGCGGCGGCCTTCGAGGCGGTCCCGGGGGTCCGGCATGCCAGCAGGAAGTGGGAGGCGCCCGACCACACCGTCCGCTTCGACCGTGACGCCGTGTCGGCGACGCGCTTTCCGCCGGGCCTGCAACGCTCCCTGTTGCTGCTCGCCGACCTCGGGACGACGGTCCCTGCGGTGGCCGACAACAGCGCCCACCTGTGGGTCCTCCAGCCCGGGGGTTCGCCGGAAACCGAAACGGCGGTCCACCCGTCCGTCGACCTCCGACTCGCGGCGCTCAGCGAGGCCTGATGCGGGCGGCGGGAGCGCTGGCGCTGGCGCT
>Ga0310122_10000224_pt1 | contig 36640 bp, 32 predicted proteins | sample CB6_Bottom_1051__FD_203503 | JGI IMG/M metagenome (GOLD analysis project Ga0310122, IMG submission 203503) | Marine microbial communities from Western Arctic Ocean, Canada - CB6_Bottom_1051 | ecosystem: Environmental > Aquatic > Marine > Oceanic | place: Canada: Western Arctic Ocean | collected...
ATCGAACCATGGCCGGGCTGCCCGGGCGTATTGCAGATATGGACCTCACCAAGCTGATTCGCATGGTCGGTTACGGCGGCGAAATCGAGGGGGCGGGCGAGCTGAACGCGGCGCAGCGCGTTCCCGTCCGCATCGAAGGGCTGGATACCGAGCGAGTCGCCGCGGGCAAAGCGATAGGCCTCCGCCGGAGTCACGCGGGTGTCCTGAGTCGAAGCGTCCTGGGACCTGGCCGTGTGGACGTGCAAATCGCCGAAAAAGGGCCGACGAAGCGGCGTTCTCTCCGCGCAGGGTTCACGCTCTTCGGTGATCTCTATCGAATGCGATGATTCGAGAGCCGGGGTTGAGGTGGTCGAGGCGGCGACAATGCTCTTCGAGGTGTGGTTCGGCATCGGCTGTGCTCGAGCGGGGTTCGCCGGACCAACGGTGCCAAAGAAAGAAATGGCGGCCGCTGCGGCGGCGATCGTGCACAGTCGCTTCATTCGCGTCATGCTCCCGGATCCGGTCGAAGGCAGAACGCTAGCTCGTCCGAGTGTCGCTGCGTCGCCGGATCGCACAAGCACGAACCCTCATCGAGGGCGACACGACCGCTGCATGATCCAGGATCAGAGGGGAGAGAAATTGTCGAATGTCGGATCCCATGCGGATGGGGGGCTGGACGACGCGGGACTCGAGAAGTTCGCGCAGCGAATGCGTGCGGAGAAGCTGCCGGAAATTGCGACGAACAGCTTCATCGAGGCCCTGCGATACGTCTCGGCCGGCGGAGTGACCACGATTTCAGAAGGCGCGATCAAACCGGTCGTATCGCTGCCCGAGGCGGCGGACCTTGAAGAGTTCGCTGAAGCCGGTCGCGCCGCGGCTTCGAAGACCGCCGTGATCAAGCTCAATGGCGGCCTCGGCACGAGCATGGGCCTGTCGAAGGCCAAGACGCTGCTCCCTGTTCGCCCGGGTCTCTGCTTTCTCGATCTGATCGCCCGACAAGTCCTCTGGCAGCGAGCAAATTGGGGAACCCGGCTGCCCCTCGTCTTGATGAATAGCTATCGCACGCGCGACGATTCCCTCGCCGCGCTGTCTGCGCACGCGGATCTCGCCTCCGGGATTCCTCTCGATTTTCTTCAGCACAAAGTCCCCCGCATCGACGCCGAAACCTGGGCGCCGGTCGAATGGCCGGCGGACGAAAGCCTCGGCTGGTGTCCCCCTGGTCATGGAGACATCTATATCGCGCTCGAGAGTTCGGGGATGCTCGAAACACTGCGCTCGAACGGGATTCGTTATGCGTTCATGTCGAATGCGGACAATCTCGGCGCCGTCCTCGATCCGAAGATTCTCGGCTGGTTCGCGACGGAGAAGCTTCCCTTCGCAATGGAGGTCGCGCTGCGAACGGAATCCGACAAGAAGGGGGGTCATCTCGCCTGGCGAGAGGGTCGACTCATGTTGCGCGAGACCGCGCAGTGTTCGGAAAACGACGTCGCTTCGTTCCAGGACATCGATCGGCATCACTATTTCAATACCAACAATCTCTGGATCGACCTCGACGTGTTGGCGGACAAACTGCAAGACGGTTCGTCCGGCTTGCCCCTTCCCGTCATGAAGAACGTGAAAAACGTTCAGCCGAAGGATCCGTCGAGTCCGGTCTGCTATCAGCTCGAGACGGCCATGGGTTCGGCGATCGAGTGTTTCGAAGGGGCGAAAGCGATCGTCGTTTCGCGAGAGCGCTTTGCTCCCGTCAAGACCACGAATGACCTTCTCTCGCTCTGGTCCGACGCCTATCGGCTCAGCGAGGACGCTCGGATGATTCCCAGCGACGCCGAAGCGAATCGAATTCGCGTGATCGATCTCGACTCTGACTACTTCGGCCACGTCGACGATCTGCAAGCGCGCTTTCCTGAGGGCGCACCATCGCTTGTGAAATGCCAGCGTCTCTCCATTTCCGGTGACCATCATTTTGGTGCGGGCGTCTCGATCGAAGGTTCGGTTTCGCTCGTGAACGAATCGAGCGAAGTCGTCGAGATCCCGGCGGGCGCGGTGCTGCGCGGTCGCTAGCTCGGTCGCGGCGTTCAACGCCCGCGGCTCGTCCCCTGAATTGATCCGCGCAAAGAGGCGGCCCTCGAGGCGGAGTCCATCCTCGAGAGGCAACTTCAATCCTTGTACCAGCGCTTCTTTCGCAGCAAATGCCGCGGAGGCAGGATTGCGCGCGATTTTCTCACACCATATCGCGGCGTTCGCGACGAAATCTTCACGCGGCAGGACCGCGTTGAGCAGCCCGATCCGGAGCGCTTCTTCCGCGTCGACGACGCGTCCGCTCAGACAGAGTTCCGTTCCGATGGCGCTGCCGACCAGTCGAGGCAGTCGTTGCGTGCCATCGGCGCCGGGAATGATGCCGACACTGACTTCGGGCTGGCCCAGATGCGCCCTTTCTGAACCGATTCGGAGCGTACAGGCCAGCGCGGTTTCGCAGCCGCCACCCCAGGCCCTGGCCGTCGATGGCTGCGACGGTCGGCTGGGGCATCGACTCGAGGAGTGAGAGCGCGTCGACCCAGGCGCCAAGGTCGCCGCCGACGTCTTCGCCACGGGCGAGCTTGGCCAGAGCGTCGAGATCCGCGTGTGCGATGAAATACTCGTCGATACCCCCGGTCAACATCACGACCGTCACTTCGTCGCTTTGTTTCGCGAGGCGCTCGAGATGGCCGACGAGTTCGGTCATGGACAAGATGTTCATCCAGTTCTTGGGCGGCCGGGTGAAAGTGAAAACGGCAACTCGGCCCAGTCTAGTCTCGGTCCAGTTTTCAGGCATGGTTCGACGGTAGACGAGTCAGGCAGGAGGGCAATCGAGGCGCGTTTCGGGATACGATCAAGCTGATTCGTCGCGCCTGCAGCCATGATCGATCGACCGATCGCTGATTGATCCAAGGAGAACTCGAAATTGCATCTCTACACAGCAGGAACCCCAAACGGACGCAAGGTTTCCATCGCTCTCGCGGAACTCGGGCTCGATTACGAGATGACCTGGGTCCACCTCGATCGCGAAGAACAGAAGACACCCGAGTTCCTGGCGATGAATCCAAATCACAAGATTCCGGTGCTGGAGGACGACGGCCATGTCATCTGGGAGTCGGGCGCGATCCTGCTCCATCTCGGCGAACGCCATGACTCGGAAGGCATCATCCTTCCGAAAGATCCGAAGACGCGCATGGATGCGATTCAGTACGCGTTCTTTCAGACGGGTGGCGTCGGGCCCAATCTCGGTCGCCTGGGGGCTGCCGTGCGCAAGGAGGGCGAAAAGAACATCGAGATGATTCAGATCTTCAGTGGTGAAATCAAACGACTCATGGGCGTGATCGATCGGATTCTCGGGGATGGTCGAGAGTATCTGGCCGGGCCCTACAGCATCGGCGACATCATGCACTACCCCTGGCTGAAGGTTCTGAAAGATCTCGGTGCGCGCGAAATTCTGGACTTCGAGCGTGTGTCCGATTGGCTCTCGCGGATCGAGGCACGTCCAGCCGTCGCGAAAGGCATGGCGGTTCCGGAATAGGGTTCGTCCCAGTACACCGGGGCGAACGAGTCAGCGCGACGCGAGACCGTTCAAGATGATCTCGGCGATCGAATCGGCGGTATCGCGCGCCGAGCCCTTTGCGATTCCCTGGGCTTCGCTGCGAGAGAACTCACGGCCGAGACGACCGAGCACGAAGGCGAGCGCCCCCGAGTCGAGCTCTTTGATATCGCCGGCCTCGACGGCTTCGTCGAGCAGCGCCTTCGTGATCTCGACGATGTATCGGGTGTGAGCTTCGGCCAGATCAGTGGCCCCGGCGAGGTTTCCGAACGCGGTCTTGAACAGCACGGTTCTCGGTTGCAGGGCTAGGTTGGTCGCCCGAAGGTAGCTACGCAAGCGTTCGAGGGGAGCAAGATCCAACTCGAGGTTATCCATCGCCTCCCGGCCGACGCGATGGAGTTGGCGATCGGCGACCGCGAGGACGAGCGCCTCCTTGCTAGGCGCGATGTCATAGAGCGTTCGAAGCGAGCAGGTCATGCGCTTGGCGATCTCGGCCATCGTGAGATCTTTGAAGTCCCCGTGCAAGACCGAAGCGTCGAGGGTGTCGAGAATTTCGAGTTGGCGGGCGGTGAGCGAAGCCTCGACGCTCGGGGTGAGGAGGCGCTTCGGCGCTCGCACGTTCTTGTAGCGTGCGCGCCGTTTCGATGTCCCCGATTTGGCCGTCATCGTCACCCGAGCAGGGCTTCCGGAATCTCGACTTCTCGTGCGCGCAGCCATTCTCCGAGACTCTTCGCCTGACCATCCTGGCGAGTCGCTGCGGCGACCCCTTCTTCGAGAATCCCATGAATGACGAAGTTGAGGCTGCGCAGGGCCGGCAGCCGCGCGCGGTCGACGTCGAACTGGCCGACTTCGGGAAGCAACGCCTGCAAGCGTTCGGTCGTAAGGAAGGCGTCGAGCCAGGCCCAGGCTTCATCGCTTCGCGCGAAAACACCGAGATTGGCGTTGCCGCCCTTGTCGCCGGAACGCGCGCCGATGATGCGTCCGATCGGAACACGCCGGGTCGCCCCGGTCGGTGCCAGGGCGTCCGGTCCGGCAGCCGGTGTCACCGTGACGTCCTCTTTGGGAATCACGGAGTCGATCTCGCGGGTGTCGCCCTCGATGAAGACGATTTCCTGGTTGACGGCATTCGCGGGAACCCGAGCCGGTTCGTACACGCCGAATGGGCGTCCCGCCGCGGGCCCACCGCCGATCCCGAAATAGCCGGGGATCGTGGCGAGCGCGAGTTCGGTCATGGCGTTGGCGAAGGCGCGTCCGACCTTCTTTTCATCGGGGTCCTTCACGCTGATATGCAGGATCGCGACGGCTTCCTCGTTGCTCGCGGGATCTTCCTTGTTGGTTTGAATGAGCCGCGTGGTGACCTGCTGGTAGTCAGAAGGGTCGAAAGGGCAGGCCAGCCAGAAGGCCTTCTCGATCAGCGCCGCCTTGGCGGCGATGTCGAGACCGGTCAGGCAGACGCGCATGTCGTTTCGGAACCCACCGCTTCGATTCATGCAGACCTTGAGCGTGTCGGGTGGCGGCTCGCCCTGTGTTCCATGAATTCGGATTCGATCGGGCCCCAGTTCTTCGAGTTGGATCGTGTCGAAGCGAGTGGTGACGTCGGGGCCGAAATATTCGACGCCGCCGATTTCGTAGAGAAGTTGTGAGGTGATGGTTCCGATCGAGACCTCTCCGCCGGTCCCGTCGTGCTTTCCGATGACGCAGGATCCGTCTTCGGCGACTTCCGCCCAGGGAAATCCAGTGCGCTCCATTCCGGGAACTTCTTCGAAGAAAGAATAGTTTCCGCCGGTCGCCTGGGTCCCACATTCGATGACATGACCGGCGACGACGGCGCCCGCGAGCGAATCCCAATCGCTGCGCTTCCATCCGTGATGCCAGGCGGCGGGTCCGCAGACGACCGCTGCGTCCGTGACTCGTCCGGTGATGACGATGTCGGCCCCGCGTTCGAGAGCGTCGACGATTCCCCAGCAACCGAGATAGGCGTTGGCCGTCATGAAGCGACCCGGATCCTTGATCGGCTCGCCGGTCTCGAAATGATGAAGCTGATCGCGGGCGATGAAGTCGTTGATGTTGGGCATCAGGTCGTCGCCGCGGACGTAGGCGATCTTCGGATTGAGGCCGAGTTTCTGTGCGACTTCATGAACGGCTTCGGCGCAGCGGTCGGGGTCGAGCCCACCCGCGTTCGAGACGACGCGAATTCCCTTGTCGAGACAGGTCCCCATGACCTGCTCCATCTCGGTGACGAAGGTTCGCGCATAGCCGGCGCCCGGCTTTTTCATACGCGTGCGAGCGAGGATCAACATCGTGAGCTCGGCCAACCAATCGCCGGTTAAGAAATCGATCGGTCCATCCTCGACCATCTCCTTGGCCGCGGAAAGGCGGTCGCCAAAGAATCCGGAACAGTTCGCGATACGAACGGGATTGGCCATGGCTCATTTTCTCCTTCCGGGTCTGGCGAACGAGGATCTCAGCTCGCCGACGCTTCGTCGTCTTCTGTCTGCTCGATCACGAGGAGCAACGCCTCGTTTTCGACTTGCTCGCCCTCTGCCACACGAATCTCGGAAACGATCCCGTCGACGGCAGCTCGCATGGGATGTTCCATTTTCATCGCCTCGAGCAGGATCAGGGTCTGCCCGACGCTCACGGTATCGCCAACTGCGACGCGAATCTCGATCACCTTGCCGGGCATCGGAGCGGCGAGTCCGCCTGACGCCTCTTCCTCGCCGGGCAGCACGAACCGCGGAATCAATGTGAATTCGATGTCGCTGGTCGGGCATTGGACGATCAGGCGATTGGCCGTTCTCGTGATGCGTGCGTGCTGGCGGCGGCCCGCAATCTCGACATCGATCGAGTCGTCGGCCCAGGAGAATATTCTCGCATGGCTGCCGTCTTCGAATTCGAAGGAGTCGTCGCGCATGGAGCGATAGCGAATGAGCCATTCGCGATCGCCCAGAGCGAGGCCGACTCTTTCGAAGGGCATGCGCGCGTTTCGCCAACCCGAGGGCGTCGAGGCGAGAACTGCGGCTTCAGCACGATTCGCCCCCTGAATCCAGAGCGCGCCGACGCGTGCGATTCGCTCCAATTCGTCATCCGTGAGATCGATTGCGCGCTGTGGATTCACCCGCTCGATGAAATCCGTCGTCGTGTCGCCCGCGAGGAATTCTTCGGTGCGCAAGGTTGCGACCAGAAAATCGCGATTGGTCACGATACCGCCGAGATGAAGACGTTCGAGCGCGAGAGCGAGTCGACCCCCGGCTTCGGCTCGGGTCGGACCGTGTGCAATCACCTTGGCCAGCATGGGATCGAAATCCGTACCGACGACGGAGCCTTGTTCGACTCCGCTATCCCAGCGCACAGACGGCTCGTCCGCGGCTTCGTACGCGTCGAGGCGACCCGTCGCGGGCAGGAAGTCCCGGGTGGGATTTTCCGCATAGAGACGCGCTTCGATCGCCGAACCTTCTGTGTGGATCTCGTCCTGGCTGAAATCGAGAGGCAGGCCTTCCGCGATTCGGAGCTGGGCGCGCACGAGGTCGATCCCGGTCACGGCCTCGGTCACGGGGTGTTCGACTTGCAGGCGAGTATTGACTTCGAGAAAGAAGAAATCTCCCGATTCATCGTCGACGAGGAATTCCACCGTACCCGCGGACTGGTAACCGAGCGCGGTCGCGAGTCGAAGCGCGGCCTCGCCCATGGCCTTTCGCATGGCGGAGTCGACGCGGGGGGACGGAGACTCTTCGATGATCTTTTGATGGCGGCGTTGGATCGAACACTCACGTTCGCCGAGATGAACGACATGGCCGTGGGCATCGCCGAGAATCTGGATTTCGATGTGTCGGGATCGCGCGACATAACGTTCGAGGAAGACGCGGTCATCCCCGAAGCCGGCTGCGACTTCGCGTTTCGCCGAAGCGATGGCTTCGTCGAGATCTTCCGCGCGTAGAACGATGCGCATCCCCTTGCCGCCGCCGCCGCCGGCCGCCTTCACGAGGATCGGGTAGCCGATCGTTTCGGCGTGGGAAGGATCCTCGCTGCCGACGAGAATTGGGACATCGTGCTTCGTCGCCAATTCCTTGGCGGCGAGTTTGTCCCCCATTTGCGCGATCGCTTCGGGCGTGGGTCCCACCCAGGCGATTCCGGCCGCGATCGTCTGGCGGGCGAACTCCGCGTTCTCGGACAAGAATCCATAACCCGGGTGAATGGCGTCGGCGCCCGTCGCGAGCGCGGCTTCGAGGATCGACTTTCCATCGAGGTAGGAGTCCGGGAGACGGACGGCCTCGTCGGCATCAGAGACGAAGGGCGCGAAAGCGTCAGCGTCGACGTAGACGGCGACACATCGAATGCCCATTTCATGGGCCGAACGAATCACTCGGCGAGCGATCTCACCGCGGTTGGCAATCAGGAGAGTCTTGATGCTCACAGTCGGAACACTCCATATCCCTCGGCGCCTGCGATCGGCCGAGTCGAAACAACGGATAAACAAATTCCAAGGGCCGTTCGCGTATCACGCGGATCGAGAATGCCGTCATCGCTGATCGCGCCGGTGGCTTCGAGTGCAATCGAACCCTGTTCTTGTTTGGCTTCGACCGCGGCGACCTGTTTCGCGTCCGCCTCTTCGTCGAAGGGCAGGCCCTTGCGTGCGGCCTGGCCTCGCCGGACCAGGGACATGACGCCCGCGATCTGCTTGCCGCCCATCACGGCGATCTTCGCGCTCGGCCAGATGAAGGTGAATCGATTGTTGAAGGCGCGGCCCGACATGGCGTAGGTGCCCGCGCCATAGGACGCGCCGACGATCACCGTGAGATGGGGAACCGTGGAATTCGTCACTGCATTAATCATCTGCGAACCCTTCTTGATCATTCCGGCGTGTTCGAAATCCTTGCCGACCATGAAGCCGGTCAGGTTCTGGAAGAAGACCAGCGGAATGTCCTGTTGGTTGCAGAGTTGGATGAAATGGGCGGCCTTCTCGGCGCTTTCCGGGTAGAGCACGCCGTTGTTGCCGAGGACGCCGACCGGATAACCCTCGATCGATGCAAAACCGCAGACCAGCGTCGGTCCGTAGCGTGGCTTGAACTCCTCGAAGCGCGAGCCGTCGACGATCCGTCCGATGACGTCGCGGATCTCCACAGGGCTTCGCAGGTCGGGGCTGATCAGTCCGAGCAGTTCTTCGGGATCGAGCGTCGGTTCGTCCGGGCGAAGCGAAGGCGCGGGCCCCGTCTTCTTCCAGTTCAGATGGGACACGATCTCACGACACATGCGCAGCGCATCGGGTTCGTCTTCCGCGAAGTATTCGCCCAGTCCGGATATCTCCGCGTGCATCTTCGCGCCACCAAGCGTCTCGTCATCCGACTCTTCGCCGGTCGCCATCTTGACTAGCGGCGGGCCGGCGAGAAAGATCTTCGATTGCTGCTTGATGACGACGTTGTAATCCGACATCCCGGGCTGATAGGCACCGCCTGCGGTCGAGGAGCCGAAGACCACGCAGATCGTCGGGATCTCGAGTTTCGACAGTTCGATCATCTCGTAGAAGAATCGACCCGACTCGGCGAAGTGATTGGTCTTGGCGGGACGGCGTTTCTTCTTGCCATCCTTTGAGTCCGAGTCGCCCTCCATGCGAAGGTCCGCGCCCGCCGACTCGACGAAGCTGACGTAGGGAATTCCGTTGTCGCGGGCGATTTCGAGGGCGCGCATCCACTTCTTCGCGACGTAGGGTGTGAGGGCACCGCCTAATACGGTCGGATCATTCGCGAAGATCACGCATTCGACCCCCGCAATCACGCCGATGCCCAACACGGCGCCGCCACCGATGACGTAATCGGAGTTGAACCCGGCCAGCGGACTGATCTCGAGAAAGGGGCTGTCCGCGTCGAGGGCGAGCGCGATCCGTTCGCGCACCGCGAGCTTTCCTCGTTTGGCCAGTCGAGCGTGGGATTCGGGTCCACCCCCGGCCTCGGCCTCGTCGAGCAGTCCGTCGATCTCCGTGAGTCGATCGACCATGACGCGGCGATTTTCGGTGAATTCTTCGGTTCGCGAATCGAGCCTCGAGCGAACGGGCGGTGCGAGCAGGGTGGGCTGCATGAGCTCTCCGTCTCTGATTGGGTCCTTGTTGACATCTTCGTAACAGGTCTGGTAACAACAATCAACAGATATTACCGACCTCGACAGGTCCTTTCGCGGACGAATTGGGGCAAAATCGAGGGTCGGCCGTCGAAGGCGATCACGCCTGTTTTCGACACCCTTGATCGTCGAGCATCGAGCGGAGGATGGACAACATGGGCAGCGTAGGCAGCGCAGGCAGCGACGCAGCGGACGCGACTTCTGCAGAGTCAGGAGTCGTTCAGACCAGGCTCGCACGCGGCGTTTTGACGGTGACGCTGGCCGACGTCGAGAATCGCAACGCGCTCGGGGCCGATCTGCTCGAAGGTCTTCATGCGGCGATTCGTCGGGCGAACGAAGACGCTTCCATTCGCGCAGTAGTCGTCACGAATATCGGCTCGACGTTTTGTGCGGGTGCGAACCTGAAACAACAATCGGCGGCTGTGGAAAAGAACAAGACGAAGGGCGGGTCGAGAGCCAAGCCGAAAGAGAACGGCATTGGTGGATTCCCCGCATTGCTCGAGGCGATTCAATCCTCGCCGACGCCGATCATCGGTCGCATCAATGGTCACGTCGTTGGCGGTGGCAACGGGCTCGCTTCGGCCCTCGATATCTCGATCGCACGCGACGACGTGAAGTTCGGTTTTACCGAGGTCCGGCTCGGTGTGATTCCGGCCATCATCTCGGTCGTCTGCTTGCCGAAGATGCGCAGGGGCGATGCGATGGAAGCTTTTCTGCGCGGCAATCGCTTCTCGGGCGCACGCGCAGCGGAACTCGGCTTGATCAACCGCGCCGTGCCTGGCGATCAACTCGACGCCGCCATCGAAGAGGTGTTGGCGGATCTGCGCAAGGGTGGACCGGAGGCATTGGGCCTCGCAAAGAACCTCGTCTACGAAGTACCACGGCTCGAGACCGCCGATGCGATTGAGTGGACGAGCGCGCTTTCGGCTCGTCTCTTTGCCGGACCCGAAGCCAAGGAAGGAATGAAGGCCTTTCTCGAGAGACGTCCGGCGAGCTGGGCGTCCGACGAAGACTGAAACGCGTCCGACATCGTGTTCGACGTGTTCGACGTATTCGAAGCATCGAAGCGCACGAGAGCGAGCGAACGCAAAACGAATTGAGAAAAGGAGATGCCATGAAAGTCGATGCCGGATTGATGAACACAACCGATCTCTCGAAGGTTCCGGAGCAGGTACGGAAGCTCGAAGCAGAGGGCTATGACGGATTGATCACCGCCGAGATGAGTGCCGACCCCTTCTTCCCGCTCCTGCTCGCCGCGGAGCACACCGAGCGGATCGAGCTGATGACCTCGATCGCCGTTGCCTTCGCGCGCAATCCGATGATCGTGGCTGGCCTCTCGAATGATCTGCAGGCCTATTCAAAGGGGCGGTTCATTCTGGGACTCGGCTCGCAGATCAAGCCGCACATCGAAAAGCGTTTCAGTCAGCCGTGGTCGCATCCGGCTGCACGCATGCGGGAGTTCATTCTCGCCATGCGCGCGATCTGGACCTCCTGGTACGACGGCGAAAAGCTCGATTATCGAGGCGAGTTCTACCGGCATACGCTGATGACGCCGATGTTTACCCCGACCAACAATCCACATGGTGCGCCTCGCGTCGTGCTGGCCGCGGTCGGTCCCAAGATGACCGAGGTGGCGGGCGAGGTGGCCGATGGCATGATCGTGCATGCCTTCTCGACGGCTCGTTACCTGCGCGACGTCACGCTTCCGGCAATCGAAAGCGGCCTGAAGAAATCCGGTCGCGCTCGCTCGGACTTCGAGGTCTGTTACCCGACCTTCGTCGTCAGCGGCAGGGACGAGCGTGAATGGGAGCAGTCGCGGACGGCCATCGCGCGGCAACTGGGATTCTACGGCTCGACGCCGGCCTATCGCGGGGTGCTCGAGGCGCATGGCTGGGGCGATCTGCAGACGGAGTTGAACGTCCTCTCGAAGCGTGGCGAATGGGTCGCGATGGGGGAGGCGATCACGGACGAAATTCTCGAGGAGTTCGCGATCGTTGCCGAACCGGAGAAGGTCGCCGGAGCGCTCGGTGCGCGCTTCGGTGGGGTGGTCGACCGTGTGGTTTGCAGTGTCCCCTTCGCCGACGACGCCGCGAGGCTGGCCTATATGGAAGAGCTTCGGGCGCTCTAGCAACCGGGAGGTGGATCATGGCCTTGGAAATCTGTCAGGACCTACTCACGGAAACTGCGGAGCTTCATGCCTTCTTGCAGACGCTGGACGACGACGACTGGTCGCGGCCAACGCTCTTCATGGGTTGGACGCCATGGGATGTCATCGCTCATCTTCATTTCTTCGATGAAGTCTCGATGAAATCGCTGGCCGGCCCGGAGGAGTTCGAGGCGCTTCAAAAGCAATTCGTCGAGCAGATGAAGGCTGGGCTGTCGGGGCAGGAGATGGCCCAAAAGGCGTACGGTGAGCATGACGCGTCCGCACTGCTCGAATTGTGGAAAACGACCAATACAGCCATGGTGGAGCAGCTCGGCGCATCGGAACCAAAACGAAGATTGCCCTGGTTCGGGCCCGACATGGGCGTGCAGATGTTTACGACGGCGCGCTTCATGGAAACCTGGTCTCACGGCCAGGCGATCTACGATCTGAAGAGCGTCGAACGTGAACCCACCGATCGCATCAAGAATATCGTGGCGATCGGGGTGCGGACCTTCGGCTGGACGTTCGTGAATCGCAAGCTCGATGTTCCCGGGCCCGCGCCCTACGTGCGATTGGTCGCGCCGTCCGGAGAGATCTGGGAATTCAATGATCCGAGCGACGAGGAGCGGGTCGAAGGATCCGCCGCCGACTTTTGTATGACGGTGACGCAGGTCCGAAATGTTGCGGACACGAATCTTCAGGTGACGGGAGAGGTTGCCAACCGTTGGATGGAGATCGCCCAGTGTTTTGCAGGAGGCCCCGTCGACCCGCCGAAGCCGGGCTATCGACTGGGCGCCTGAGCCGCAGCGATTTCGTGGATCGAAGATGAGGAGCAAGAGCGATGGATCTTGAATTCGGAGAACGCTACGAGGCCTTTCGCCAGGAAGTGAGGCAATTCCTCACGGACCACGAGGATCGCCGCCCGACGACTTCGTTGTCCGAGGCGCCGCCCGGACAACTCTCGGATTGGCTCTGCTTGCAAATCGAGCACGGCTATTGGGCGCGGACGATTCCGAAGGAATATGGAGGCTTCGGCGGAGAACCGGATCTTCTCGAAACCGTGATCATGGACGAAGAGTTCAATCGCGCACACGTGACGCGCGGCTACGGAGCTCAGGGACCGTCGATGCTCGTGCCGACACTGCTCGCACATGGAACCGAAGAGCAGAAGAAACGCTGGATCGCTCCGACTCTTCGCGCGGAGACGATCTGGTGCCAGGGCTATTCCGAGCCGGGGGCCGGGAGCGACCTCGCGAGTCTGCAGACGCGAGCGAGCGAGGATGGAGACGACTTCATCATCAACGGACAGAAGATCTGGACGAGCACGGCAGATACCTCCGACATGATGTTCATCCTGGTGCGAACCGAGCCCGACGCGACCAAGCACGCGGGCATCAGTTATGTCCTCCTGCCGATGGAAACGGAAGGGATCGACGTCCAGCCGCTGCGAACGATGTCCGGTGATATCGGCGAGAACTCCTTCAATCAGGTCTTCTTCACAGACGTTCGCGTGCCGCAAGCCAACGTCGTCGGTTCGCGCGGCGAGGGCTGGAAGATCGCGAACACGACTCTCAAGCATGAGCGCAATTCCCTGAACTCGAACGGCGAGGGGACCTTTCTTCGCCTGGTGCGCTTGATGAAGAATGAGATCACCAACGGTGTGCCGGCGATCGCGAGCCCGGTCTATCGCGACCGACTCATGCGTCTGCAGGCGAGAATGCTCACGATGAAACATCACGGAATGCGCATGTTGACCTGCAATCTCCGTGGGGAAGCGCCGGGCGTCGCGGGGCTGATCGTGAAGCTGCAGAACTGTCAGCTGAATTTCGACATGGCGTCCCTGGCGATCGACGTGATGGGCGAACTCGGCGTGCTCTACGATCACACGAAATACGAACGTGAACGGGGATTCTGGCAAGCCCATTCCTTCTTCTCGCTCGGGCTGATCATCGGCGGTGGGACGGCGCAAATCCAGAAGAACATCATCGCCGAGCGGGGACTCGGATTGCCCCGTGAGCCGAAGCCGGCGAAGGCTTAGCGGCCGAGCGCATTCTTGGGCGTGGGCATGACGGACGAGTGACTAGCAAGAAGGAAATGGGAAATGGATTTCGGACTCTCTGAAGATCAGGTCTTGCTCGACAAGACGGTGCGTGGCTTCCTTGCCGATCAGGTTCCGATCGAGCGCGTCCGCGAGCTGCGCGAGCTGGACTGTCCGAATGATCCAGGACTGTGGAAATCGCTGTCGGAATTGGGCCTGACGGGAATTCTCGTTCCGGAGGCTCTCGGTGGCAGCGAATTGAAACTGCTCGACGCCGCCCTGGTCGCGCAAGCGCTCGGATATGCGGCGACGCCCAGCGCGTTCCTGTCGTCGTCCGTGATCGCGCCGATCGCCCTGCGAGCGCTCGACAGCGAGCGCATCGAGCCATGGCTCGCCGGGCTCGCGACCGGTGACCTGCGGATCGGAGTGGCGATGATGGAGCTGATTTCGAGCCGCGAAGGCGCTGGTTTGCGAGTCGAAGGAGGCGAACTGCACGGGAAGTCAATGATGGCGCTCGATGCGTGCAGTGCCGACCTGCTGATGGTGGCGATCGATGAGGACACGCTCGCGATCGTGGATCGGGGAGCCGATGGCGTGTCGGTGAGTCGCCTGCGCACGACCGACGCGACGCGTTGTACCGCGGAAGTGGTCTTCGAGGGTGTCCGTCCACTCGAGCTCTTCGAAGGGGCGCGATCGGCGATCGGGCGAAGTCTCGAAGCCGGACGGATCATTCTGGCCGCCGATGTCCTCGGGGCCTGCGAATCCATGATCGATCAAGCGGTTCGCTATGCAGGGCAGCGCAAGCAATTCGATCGGCTGATTGGCTCGTTTCAAGCCGTGAAACACATGTGCTCCGAGATGATCGCTGAACTCGAGCCGGCCCGATCGCTGCTCTGGTATGCGGCACACGCGTTCACGGCAATGCCGGATGAAGCCCCACTCTTGTCGCGGCTCGTACTCTCGCATCTGGCCGAGATCGGTCGGGAAATCGCATCCACGTCGACCCAGGTCCATGGCGGAATTGGCTGGACGGACGAACAGAACCTGCATTTCTGGTTCAAGCGAATCGGGGTTGCCCGACATCTCCTTGGCGGGCCCGAGACGCTCCGAGAGCAGGCGGCAAGCTTGCAGGGCTTCGATTCGGCTTCCTGACCCGACGCGGTTCGAACGCAGCGCGCCATTCACTCGCTGGACCGGGTCGATTCCCGCTTGCCAAGCCATCATTGACGATGGCTGGCGGGCGTTTTTTTCTGCATCCTTTCCCTTTCGATCGGACGTCGAACGAATCATTCCAGTTTCGTGTCGTACGATCCAGCGAGAATCTGGGAGGCCCCGTCTTGGAGCTTAGTTTCGCGACACTCTGGGAGTCGATTTCGGATCAGATGGGGGATCACGACGCCATCGTGACCGGTTCGAATCGGCGGACCTGGACGGAATTCGAGAATCGCGCGGCCCGACTTGCCCAGGCCTTTCTGGCGGCCGGCCTCGGTCCGGGCTCGAAGATTGGACTCTATCTCCTGAACGGAAACGAATATCTCGAATCACAGTTTGCCGGCTTCAAGATTCGCGGCGTGCCGATCAACATCAACTATCGCTACCTGGACGATGAACTGCTCTATCTGCTCGAGAACTCCGACGCCGAGGCGCTCGTCTTCCACTCGAGTCTGGCCGAGCGTGTCGATCGCGTGAAGGAGAGGGCGACCCGAGTTCGCCTTTGGATCGAAGTCGACAACTCGGATGCCGGAGCGGAGGCCAACCACGGAAGCGCTTCCGTGCCTGGCGCGCTCGCCTACGAGACTGTCGTCGCTGACCACGATCCTGCGCCGCGCATCACACGCGATCCGAGCGACATCTACATGCTCTATACGGGCGGCACGACGGGAATGCCCAAGGGTGTGATGTACGAAATGGGCGGAATGGTCCAGGGTTTCATCGGATTGATCTACCCGCTTCTTGGGCTGGGGATTCCCGACATCGACGATGTCGCAAAGATCGTCGCGGGACTGGCCGACGAAGATCGCGGAGTCGTTTCGATTCCCACTTGTCCCTTGATGCATGGGACGGGAATGTGGCTCGGCGCGATGATTCCTCATTGTGCGGGGGCGCGCGTCGCGATGCTCGAGGCTCGCTCCTTCGACGCGGTCGAACTCCTCGAGAAGATCACCGCGGAAAGAGCGACACAGATCGTAATCGTCGGGGATGCCTTTGCCAAACCGATTCTGGTCGCTCTCGAGGAGTCGCGCGATCGTCACCGGTCCTTCGATCTCTCGAGTGTGCAGTTCATGATCTCGTCGGGGGTCATGTGGACGAGCGAGGTCAAGCAGGCGCTTCTCGAATGGCATGAGTTCACGCTGATCGATGCGATGGGCAGCACCGAAGGATCCATGGGTACGCAAATCACGACGCGTGGAAACGTCGGCGAGACGGCGAAGTTCACGATCGGGAAGAATACGAAGGTCTTCACCGAAGACGGTCGCGAAGTGAAGGCGGGTTCGGGGGAAACCGGGATGGTGGCCGCCGGCGGCGATGTTCCGATCGGGTACTACAAAGACGAAGCCAAGTCTCGCGCGACGTTCCGCGAGATCGATGGGGTTCGTTATTCCTTTCCGGGCGATTGGGCGCGAATCGATGCGGACGGAACGCTGACCCTGTTGGGTCGGGGATCGAATTGCATCAATACGGCCGGTGAGAAGGTCTACCCAGAAGAAGTCGAAGAGGCCGTCAAGTCTCATGAACATGTCTTCGACTGTCTCGTCGTTGGCGTGGAAGACGAAAAATTCGGCCAACGCGTTACGGGCGTTGTTTCTCTTCAGCCCGACCGGGAAGTTGATCCGGATGCCTTGCGTGAATTTACGAAGACGAAATTGGCAGGCTACAAGGTTCCCAAACAGCTCTTCATCGTCGATCGCGTCGAACGCGCTCCCAATGGCAAGGCCGACTACAAATGGGCTCGCGACACGATCGAGACGCTGCTGGCCTCTTCCTGAAGCCGTCTCGAATCCCCCGCAGACTCCTAGCTTGCGGCATTCGCATCGTCAAAAATCCGGAGCCACAGTAGGGAAATCCGACCGCCGACTGACTGGAAAAGGGGGCGAGCGCTCTGGTCGTTTCTTGAAATCGGTTCGCAGTCTGATCGATTCATTCCAATCGACTCTTTGAGCGCTCTTCGATGCTCTGATGCAGCCGAATCAGAGTTCGGTGAAGAGAATCCCGTGGTACCGTTCGCGGTAATCGAAGACGGTTGCGCTTGAACTCGTTCTCATGCGACGAATTCAGGCTCCATGACGCAGAACGTACTCGAAATGTACGCAACGACGTCGTGAGCGCGCTTGAATGTCGTAGGGAGTCAGGTGGCGTAGTGGCGAAGAGGGTTCGAGCACGATGAAACGCACGCTCATCCTGTTCGCCAATCTCATGGTCGTGTGGCTCCTGCTTTCGGGACACTACAACGCAACGTTGATCACGTACGGCGTGCTTTCTTGCGCCGGCGTCGTCGCCCTGATGGCACACCTGAAAATTCTCGACCATGAAGCGCTTCCGTCTCATCTCGGATATCGGCTCTTTACCTATCTGCCATGGCTGCTCAAGGAAGTCGTGATGTCGAACCTGGCCGTGGCGAAGGTGATCCTGAGCCCCAGCTTGCCCATTCATCCCCGAATCCTGCGAATCTCCGCGAGCCAGAAGACCCAGGTGGGTCAGGTGGTCTATGCAAACTCGATTACGTTGACGCCGGGTACCGTGACGCTTGATGTTCGCGACGGAAATTTCCTGGTCCATGCGTTGACGATCGACTCCGCGGCTGGGCTCCTCTCCGGAGAAATGGATCGTCGAGTGTCTCATCTCGAAGAGAACGCCGCGATTCACGAAGGCCATTCTGTCGGCAGGGATTCGGCATGAGCGTCTTCGTTGTGGCGATGATCGGCGTCTTGACGACGATGGTGCTCGCCCTGGCACGCGCATTCATGGGGCCGACCGTCTTCGATCGAGTTCTTGCCGCCAACATGTTCGGTACGAAAACGGTGCTGTTGATCGCAGTCAGCGGATTCCTGTCCGGTCGTCCAGAATGGCTCGATCTCGCCCTGCTTTATGCGTGGATGAATTTCATCGGGATGATCGCGCTCCTTCGTTTCAGCAAATTTGCAAACCTCGCTAGCGACGAGCAGATCAAATGATGGAGCCCATTCGCGAAATCGCCGTATGGCTCTGCTTGGTCTCCGGCTCCGTGTTCTCCGTGATCGGCGGAATCGGCATGATTCGCATGCCTGATTTCTATACCCGAAGCCATGCGGCCAGCATTACCGACACACTCGGTGCGACGCTGATCCTGCTCGGCCTCGGTCTGCATTCTGGCGTGAACCTGGTTTCAGTCAAGCTCGTCTTCGTACTCTTCCTTCTATATGTAACGAGTCCGACCGCGGCTCATGCGCTCGTCAAGGCAGCCTACTCGAAGGGTCTCGAGGCGCCTAGCGTCGAGGATGCTACGCACTCGACCGTGTTGGCCGACACGCCGTCGGCGGGACTCTCAACCGATTCCGAAGGGGCGAGCTGATGGGCGAGCACGCTCTGGGCTCGTTGGTCGAGATGACGCTCTTCGTATTGATGATCGCTCTCGCTGTCTATATTGCGCGGCTGCGCAGTCTGTTTGCGGCCGCGATGCTCTTCGGAATTTTCAGTCTGCTCTCAGCTGGCATGCTGACGCTGATGGACGCCGTCGACGTCGCGTTTACGGAAGCAGCCGTGGGTGCCGGGATATCCACCGTCCTGATCCTGGGCGCTCTCGGCCTGACGACCTCGGAAGAGGCTCCGCCGCGAAAGCACGGATGGACGGCATTGCTCGTCGTTAGCGCGACAGGACTGATGCTGATCTACGGGACGCTCGATTTGCCGGTGTATGGCGATCCGAATGCACCCATCCACCAGCATGTCGCGCCTCACTATCTCAAGGACTCGGTCGACGAGATCGGGATTCCCAACGTCGTGACTTCGGTTCTGGCGAGCTACCGCGGCTACGACACGTTCGGAGAAACGACGGTCATCCTGACCGCGGCGGTCGGTGCGATTCTGCTCCTCGGCCCTCGGACCGGACGAACGCGGAAAGAAGACGATGACGGGGAGGGCTCGCAATGAGCGATAGCCCGATCAAGATGCGCGTTCGCGAGACCGTCATTCTGCGCGTGGTGGGCAAGGCACTCGTTCCTTTCATTCTTCTCTTCGCGCTCTATGTCCAGTTCCACGGCGACTACGGTCCGGGTGGAGGCTTTCAGGCGGGCGTCATCTTTGCGGCGGGTCTGATCCTGTATGCGTTGATCTTCGGGCTCGACTCGCTTCGTGAAGCCATTCCCCAGGTGGTCGTGGAGATTGGCATTGCGCTCGGGACGCTGCTCTATGGCGGCGTCGGCGTTGTCTCGATGATCATGGGTGGCGAGTTCCTGCACTACGGCGTGCTCGACCACCACAACCCCGTGCATGGCCAGCATCTGGGTATCCTACTCGTCGAGTTGGGAGTGGGGATCACCGTTGCTTTCGTGATGGTCGCGATCTTCTACGCCTTCGCCGGGAGGTCGCGACAATGATGGAACTCGCTGATCAGCTCCTGTCGCGCTGGAACTACGTGGCGGTCGTCGTGCTCATGATGATCGGGCTCTACATGGCGATCTCGCGCGGGAATCTGGTCAAGAAGGTCATGGGCATGAGTGTCTTCCAGGCCTCGGTGATTCTTCTCTACGTCTCGATGGGGAAGGTGGCCGGCGGAACGGCGCCCATTCTGATCGAGGGCGCGAGCGACATCATCTACTCGAATCCGCTTCCCCATGTCCTGATGCTGACAGCCATCGTTGTCGGCGTGGCCAGCACCGCGCTCGGCTTGGCGCTCGTCGTTCGCATCAACGAGGCCTATGGGTGTGTCGAGGAAGATGAGATCGTGGCCCTTGATCGCGCAGAAGACCAGCGTGAGATTCAGGCGGAGGACGCAGATTGATCGGCCTCGTCGATCACTTTCCCATCCTGCAGGTCCTGATTCCGCTGCTCGGGGCGCCCCTGTGTTTCTTGCTGCGCAGGGAGGCGATCGTTCGTCCCTTTGCGGTTGCCGCGAGCTTCGCCTGCCTCTGGATATCGACGAACCTACTCGGCCAGGTCCTCGACGGGACGGTTCTCGTCTATGAATTCGGCGGCTGGGCGCGTCCCTATGGAATCGAATACCGCGTCGATATCTTGAATGGCTTCGTTCTGGTCGTCGTTTCAGCGATGGCTGCCGTGGTCTTCTCTGCGGGCATCGGGCAGGCGCGGCGCGCCATTCCGGAAGGTCGCGAATACCTCTTCTACGCGGCGGCCCTGCTCTGTTTGACGGGATTGCTCGGTGTGACGATCACCGGCGACGTCTTCAATATCTTCGTCTTCCTGGAGATCTCGTCTCTTTCTTCCTACATCCTGATTGCGTTGGGTCGCAGCCGCCGAGCTCTGATGGCCGCCTTTTCCTATCTGATCATGGGAACGATCGGGGCGACTTTCCTTCTGATCGGCATCGGTTTCATGTACCAGATGACCGGCACGCTCAACATGGTCGACATGGCGGAGCGAATCCAAGCGCTCGGTGCCACGAGAGGCGTTTTCGTTGCCCTTGCCTTCGTCGTCGTCGGCATCAGCACGAAGCTCGCTGTGTTCCCTCTCCATCACTGGTTGCCGAACGCGTATAGCTTTGCCCCGCCTCTTGTTTCCGCCTTCCTCGCGTCGACGGCGACGAAGGTCGCCTACTACCTGCTGATCCGATTTACCTTTGGCCTCTTCGGCGCAGCGCTGGTCTTCGACGAGGTCGGCATAGACCTCTTGCTGATGCCGCTTTCCATCATCGCCATGTTCGTCGGCTCGATCGCCGCGATCTATCAAACGGATTTCAAGCGACTGCTCGCCTACTCGAGCATCGCGCAAATCGGATACATGACGCTCGGGCTTTCACTTGCGACCCAGGCGGGAGTGTCCGCTGGGTTGATTCATGTCTTCAATCACGCGCTCATGAAAGGCGCGCTCTTTCTCGTCGCAGCCTGCATCGCATGGCGAATGGGCGGAACCAGCCTCGATGTCATGAAGGGGCTCGGTCGACGCATGCCGGTCACGATGGCGGCGCTGGTCGTGGCTGGACTCGCGCTCGTGGGCGTTCCCGGCACCGTCGGATTCGTGAGCAAATGGGCTCTGGTTTCGGCCGCCCTCGATCAGGATGCGTTGATGCTTGCCTTCTTGATCCTGGCGAGTTCGATCCTGGCGTTGATCTATGTCTGGAAGGTCGTGGAAATCGTCTACTTCCAGGAGCCCGAGACCGAGATCGAACGGAAGGAGCCGCCGCTAAGACTCTTGGTTCCGACCTGGATCCTGGCGGGCGCCTCGATCTACTTCGGAATCTTCTCGAGTTTCGCAGTCGATGTCGCGAAGCTCGCGGCAGAGCAAGTCGTCATGGCGGGTCTGTAGAGCATGGGTTTCTAGAGCGATGGGAATGAACCCGGACACGACGATTCTGCTTTGGGCAATGACTCTTCCAGTCATCGGCGCCCTGGGCGTCGTCGCGCTCGGGCGCTGGCCGAATCTCCGGGATGGCTGGACTGTTGCGATCGGGATCTCGACCTTTACTTGTGTTGTCCAACTGATCGAGCCCGTGATGGCAGGCGTTCGCCCGTCGTTCTCCCTTCCGGGAACCATGCCGGGAACCATGCCGGGGCTTGGATTGTTTTTCGAGGTCGAGCCGCTCGGCTTGTTATTCGGCCTCGTCGCTTCGGGCCTGTGGATCCTGACCTCGCTCTATGGCTTCGGCTATATGCGCGGTCACGGCGAGAGCAATCAGACGCGCTTCTTTACCTGTTTCGCCGTGGCGATTGCGGCGGCCCTTGGAATCGCCTTCGCCGGTGATCTGGTCACACTCTTTCTCTTCTATGAAATTCTGACCTTTTCCACGTTCCCGCTCGTCACCCATGCCGGTACCGAAGCGGCCGTGCGCGCCGGACGGATCTATCTGGGAATACTGGTTTCGACGTCTGTCCTCTTCTTGTTGTTGGCCATTCTTTGGACGGCGAGCATCTCGGACACGCTTCGCTTCACACCCGGTGGCATTCTCGACGGAAAGATCGCTGGTGCTTCCGCAGGCCTCTTGCTCCTGCTCTTTATCTATGGCGTCGGCAAGGCGGCCCTCATGCCCTTCCATCGCTGGCTGCCGGCCGCGATGGTGGCGCCCACGCCGGTTTCCGCTCTGCTGCACGCCGTCGCAGTCGTGAAGGCGGGCGTCTTCACCGTCCTCAAGATCTCGATCTACGTCTTCGGCATCGACTTTCTCGCAGCCGACGGCCTCTCCGACATCATGATGATGATCGCCGCCGTGACGATCCTGGCGGCCTCGATCCGCGCGCTCTCTCTCGACAATCTGAAGGCGAGACTGGCGTATTCAACGATCAGCCAACTCTCTTACATCGTTCTCGGCGCCGCGCTCGCAACTTCCGCGGCCGCCATGGGAGCCGGCCTGCATATCCTGATGCATGCGCTCGGCAAGATCACACTCTTCTTCGTGGCGGGCGCGGTCTACGTCGTCGCCCACAAGACAGAAGTCAGTCAACTCGATGGAATCGGTCGTCGCATGCCGTTTACCTTTGGCGCGTTTTGCATCGCCTCCTTCAGCATCATCGGACTGCCACCGATGGGCGGTGCCTGGAGCAAGTGGTACCTGGTAACGGGCGCCTTCGATGCCGGTCAACCCTGGATGGTCGTCGTCTTCATGGTGAGTTCGCTGCTCTCGATCGGCTACTTGATGCCGGTCGTCGTTCGCGCGTTCTTTCGACCCGTGCCCGAAGGTGAGGAAGATGGCATGAAAGAGGCGCCGCTACTGATTCTTCTGCCGATTTGCGCGACGGCGCTGGCCTGTATCGCAATCTTCTTCTACGCCGACGGAGTCTATCGACTCCTTGCGCCGGCGATGGGGCTTGGAGGCTGATCATGGTTGATGAAACGCCGACAGACGGCTCGCCGGATTCGAACCAAGCGAACATACCCTTGGAGAACGAATCGGAATGGTGGCTCGACCGCCCCGCGAGCATCAGCTTGATCATCAGGGTCTTGATGGCGGCGTGCGCCATCGTGGTTTTCGCGGATTTCTTCTATCACAAACACGCGGACTATTCGTTTCAGGAGTGGATCGCCTTCGACGCGGTCTTCGGTTTCGTGGCCTACGTCGGGCTCGTGACGACGGCCAAGGGAATTCGCCGCTTCCTGATGCGAGACGAGGACTACTATGATTGACGTCCTCTTGACTGGGTTGCCGCCCGGCGTCTTGTTGATCGTCGCCGCGATTCCCGCAGTGCTGCTGCCGCATCGGCTTTCGCAGGCCGTGATGATGGCGCTTCCGGTTCTCGGGCTGGCGCATCTTCTTTCGATGCCGTCGGATTTCGGCTACTCGATCCAGCTCTTCGAATACACGCTCCAGGTTACGCGGATTGATGCGCTCTCGCGGGTCTTCGGAATCGTCTTTCATATCGCGGCCTTTCTCGGTGTTCTCTACGCCTCTCATCAGAGAGACCGCTTGCAGGCCGCGGCAGCCCTGATCTATGCGGGTTCGGCGATCGCCGCCGTCTTTGCCGGCGACCTGATGACGCTCTTCGTCTGGTGGGAACTGACCGCTGTCTCTTCGGTCTTTCTCGTCTGGGCCAGTCGCACCGAAGCTGCACTGAAGGCCGGTCAGCGATACCTGATCATTCAGGTCACGTCGGGCCTCTTGTTGCTCGCGGGGTCGATTCTGCTCTACCGGGATTCCGGGACCCTGGCCTTCGAGCATATCGGGATCGAGTCGGCGGGTGGTTGGTTGATCTTCATCTCTTTCGGAATCAAGGCGGCCTTTCCGCTTCTCCATGGCTGGATGAAGGATGCCTATCCCGAAGCGACGGTCACGGGGACGGTGTTTCTCTCGGCCTTCACCACCAAATTGGCGATCTACGCTCTCGCCCGCGGCTTCGCGGGGACGGACATCCTGATTCCAATCGGCGTGACGATGACCGCGTTTCCGATTTTCTTTGCCGTCCTCGAGAACGACCTGCGACGTGTTCTCTCCTACAGCCTGAACAACCAACTGGGTTTCATGGTCGTCGGGATCGGGGTTGGCACCGAACTCGCGCTGAACGGTACGGTCGCTCATGTCTTTGCCCACGTGATCTACAAAGCGCTGCTCTTCATGGCCATGGGCGCGGTGTTGTTCCGCGCTGGAACGATCAAGGCTTCGGAACTCGGCGGCCTCTACAAGTCGATGCCCTGGACGGCCTTCTTCTGCATCATCGGATCGCTCTCGATCTGCGGATTTCCCTTGACCAGTGGCTTCGTCAGTAAATCGATGGTGCTCTCGGCCGTCGGCCATGAGCATCTCGTAATCATTTCCATGGTCCTGCTCTTCGCTTCGGCCGGCGTGCTCGACCATTCCGGCATCAAGATTCCATTCTTCTCCTTCTTCGCTCATGACAGTGGCATTCGCGTGAAAGAGGCGCCGATCAACATGCGCCTGGCGATGGGGATCGCCGCGGCACTCTGTATCGGCATTGGCGTCTTCCCGGAACCCCTCTACGCGATTCTTCCCTATCCCGTCGATTACAGTCCCTATTCGACCTCGCACGTCGTCACGATGTTGCAGCTCCTGCTCTTCGCTGCACTCGCCTTCGTCTTTCTGTGGAAGACGGGTCTCTACCCGCCGGAGCTTCGAAGCATCATCCTCGACATCGATTGGACCTGGCGACGGCTGCTTCCGTTGGCCTGGTCTGGTGTTTCCGAGGTATGGCTGGTCGGTCAGCGCTGGTTCCTGGGGACCGCGGATCGTGCGCGGCTTGAATTGGTCGAGTTTACGCGAGCCCACCTCAGTCCGTGGACGCGACTCGGCGAGCCCTGGCCGACGGGGTCGACCGCCATGTGGGCGGCCGCTCTTCTCTTCGCGTATCTGCTCCTTTCGTTCTGAATGTCAGGCGGACAATCGCGCGAACACTCGGCACGAGTGCAGTCGTCGTCCGGAGCTGCAGTTCTCGTGATCACCGCCTAACTTCGCCCGATGACGGTTTCAACGATTCCACCGCAGCGCGATCTCTTCGACATTCCCGATGACGTCTGTTACCTGAACACGGCCTACATGAGCCCACAACTCGACAGCGTCTGCGCAGCGGGTCGGGAGTCTGTGATTGTGAAGGCGCGGCCCTGGAACGTGGGCGATGAACAGTGGTTCGGGCGCGTCGAACTCGCCCGCGAACAATTCGCACGCGTGATCGGTGCGACGGCCAACGATATTGCCCTGGTTCCCTCCGCGAGTTACGCAATCGGGACCGCTGCGCGCAATGGCCCGATCACGTCGGGACAGACCATCGTCCTCGTCGCGGATCAATTTCCTTCCTGCGTCTACCCGTGGCGTCGTCGAGCCGAGGAATCCGGCGCTGAGATCGTGACGGTCGAGCGACCTGGCGACCATGACTGGACTGCCGCGATCCTCGGTGCGATCGATACCGGCTGCGCGATCGTCGCGTTGCCCGCGTTTCACTGGACGGACGGGGGGCGAATCGATCTCGTTGCCATCGGTGAGAGGGTGCGCGCGGTCGGTGCACAACTCGTGCTCGATCTTTCTCAATCCGTCGGTGCCACGCCCTTCGACGTGGCCGAGGTCGATCCGGATTGGATTGCTGCGCCGACGTACAAGTGGCTGATGGGTCCCTATTCGGCGGGATTTCTCTATGCGGCGCCTCGCCATCACAACGGCGTTCCACTCGAGGAGAACTGGATCGCTCGAAGTAACAGTGCGCAGTTCAGTCGACTGATCGACTATGACGATCAATACCGCGAGGGTGCTCGGCGCTACGACGTCGGTCAGCGGAGCAACTTCGTCCTCGTCCCGATGGTGAATGCCGCACTCGAACAGCTGCTGTCTTGGGGAGTGGAAGAAATCGCGGAGACGCTTCGGCAGACCAACTCGAAGATTGCCGAGCTGGCAGAGAAGGAGGGATTCCAGGCTCTGCCCGCCGACCGGCGCGCGCCCCATATTCTCGGCCTCACTCGGGAGGGCGGGTTACCCGAGGATCTCGTGGCTCGGTTTCGGGAGCATTCGGTCTATACGGGAATTCGCGGCGACTCTCTTCGCATCGCGCCGCATCTTCATGTGACGGACCGCGATCTGGAACGCTTTGCGCAGGCGTTGCGGAGTGTCGGCTGAGTTCTGCCGATCGTGACCATGTCGGGGGTACGAATCCCGGGCCGCATTCGCTCGACTAGGCTTCGGCGGCCATCGCCTGGCGCAGTTTCGGCAGGTCCTTCAGGTAGCGAAGCCCCAGTAGAGAACGAAACGAGATCAGCGCGACGGGAAACGCCAAGCCGAATGCGAGGATCGAGGCTTCGTCGCCGTAGGGACTGAAAAAGTAGAGCATGGACGCTTGTTGAGTGCCCAGACCCGCCGGTGTGATCGGCAGCGAACCGGCGAGCAAGATCGCCGGCGTTGCCGCAATCGCCAGTTTCAGGGGAAGATCGATCCCGAACGATTGGCTGCCCAGCCAGAAAACGCCGATGAAGACCGAGAAGTAGAAGCCCTTCATCAAGAACAAGACCGCAACGTCGCGCGGGATCGCCTCCTGGTGGGATCGAAAAAGTCCAAAATTTCGAATACGCGTCAACCACGACCATTGGGGTTGGCTGCTCATCAGAACGAAAAGTGTCAGGCCTTGAAAGAGCACGAATCCCACGGCGAAATTTCGCAGGGAAGTGGTTTCCGGCGAGACTGGTAGGAGGGCCACGCCCACCGCGGCATAACACGCCAATACGGTTCCATCGATCATCTGGTAGAAGGCCATGCTGCTCGTCGAGTCGAGCGCGCCGATCTTCTTCGAAGAGCGCAGGTGCAAGATGACGGCGGCGGTGCCCAGGTTCCAATTGATGGGCGTCAAGAGGTAGGTCATACCGCGCAAGGATCGGGCTTCCGCCCAGGGGAGTTCGGCGTTGAAGCGGGTGAACAAGAACGCGAAAGCTCGGGAGTCGATGAGAAACCAGAACACGACTGCCGCCAACATCACGGGCAGGAATAACTCGAGCCGCGCCGATCGTGCGGCCTCCCAGGCCTCCGAAATCGGGACGTTGTTGAAGAGGTAGTAGAAGATCGCCGCCGTGATCGCCCAGGGCGCAACTCTCTTGAACCAGACGATCGCACGAGACGAGTCCTGGGATTTTTCGTCTTCCACGGCGTTGTCGATTCGAACCGGGGACCCTGGAACGGGAGATTCCGAATCGACCGAAGCCGGCTGCTCTTCTTGTGCCATGTTGTAAGCATGACAGAATTGATCCCGGTCTCCTAGATGCGTTTTGCACGGGAGTCGGGCGGCGAGAGAGGCTCTCACCGATTCGGTCGCCCCACGAGTTGATCGAGTTCGTCGAATTCGAGACAGTTGCTGCCAGATGTTCATGTCGAATCACTCTCTTCGCGCGAGGATCCCGGTCGTCGCGGTCGCAATGGCACTGACGATTGGCCTCCCGACCGTGGCTGCGACGGGCGAGATCGAGCGGCCCAGCATCCTCCTGCTGGTCGCGGAAGACATGAGCCTGCGCGTCGGCGCGTTCGGTGATCCGGTGGCGGTGACACCCAACCTGGACCGGCTCGCGACCGAGGGCGTGCGCTACGACAACGTCTTTACCGCGGCGGGTGTTTGTGCTCCGAGCCGCGCGGCCCTGATCACGGGGCTTCATCCGAACGCGCTCGGCGCCGGGCACATGCGATCGCACGGATTCGACGAAGCGCAGTACAAGGCCGTCCCTCCGCCACAGGTAAAGGCGTTTCCCGAACGGCTGCGCGCGGCCGGCTATTTCACCTATTCGACGACGAAGCTCGATTATCAATTTTCGGGAACGGCGCCGGGGCAGGGGCCTTTCACGATCTGGGACGCTGAGTCGAGAAGCAATGCCGGAATATCGTGGAAGGACGCGCCGGAGGGTGCCCGGTTTTTCGGCATGTACGCGTTCATGGAAACGCACGAGAGCGGGATGTTCCAGCGCTTCGGCTGGCCACGAAGTGTCGTTCAAGTCGTCATGGGGCTCTTGCACAGTTATCTGCACCGGGGCGTCGCGGACGTCGTTGCGCCGGAGGCGGTCGAGTTGCCGCCCTACTATCCGGATACCCCGGAAATTCGCCAGGACATCGCGCGTCATTACAACAACATCCACACCATGGATCTGCGCGTCGGCGCGCTGCTCGAAGAACTCGAGCGCAGCGGCCGGGCAGACGACACGATCGTCATCTGGACCACGGATCACGGCGACGGCCTGCCGAGGGCCAAGCGCGAACTCTTCGATTCCGGTATTCGGGTGCCCATGATCATTCGCTGGCCCGAGAAATATCGGCCCGCAGACGCGGTGCTGGGAAGCATCGACCACCGATTGATCAGCTTCGTCGATCTGGGACCACAAATTCTCGCGTGGGCCGGTGTACGCGTTCCCGAAACGAGTCCAGGGGCCATGCATGGCCGGCCATTCCTCGAGCGAACGCGTCGCGACTACGTGTATGCCGCCAGGGACCGGATCGATGAGTTCCCGGATCGCCAACGCGCAGTCCGAGATCACCGTTACAAATACATTCACAACGATTATCCGGGAATGCCCGGTGTCATGCGCACGGAGTTCCGGCAAAACCTCTCGATCATGAGATCCCTCGCAGCCGAATTCGAGGCGGGCCGCATGAACAAAGTTCAGCGCCTCTGGTTCGAGCCGAGAGGGGTCGAAGAACTCTACGACCTGCAACGCGATCCACACGAAGTCGACAACCGCGCAGCGGACCCCGAGTACGCACTCGTGCTCGAGCGCATGCGCGCGGCGCTCGCGCAATGGCAGGAACGGGTTCCCGATCTCGGTCGCCTCGACGAGGTCGATCTGGCCGAGCGCTTCTGGCCGGGCGGGGTGGAGCCGTCGACCGCTGTGCCGACCTTCGAGTCCGCGGCGGGCCGAATTCGCATCGCGACCGCGACGGAAGGCGCGAGCATCGGCTACCGGTTCGATGGCGGTCCATGGCGGCTTTATGTCGAGCCCTTGCCACGACCGGCCAAGGCTGTATCGCTCGAATCCAAGGCCGTTCGATACGGCTGGTCGGAGAGCGGAGTCGCGCGCTTCTCTCCAAGATGACTGCGCAGACTTCTCGCACACATTCGCACTAGCGAACGGCGGGCGGATCCGGTCTCATCCGCGTTCGAGCGTGGTTGGCCGAGAGGCGCCGCGCAGGTTGGAGACGCCACGACGATGACCGATACGACGAAACAACCCGATTCGCCCGCACTGCTCTACGAAAAGCGCGATGGCATCGCCATCCTGACGCTCAATCGGCCCGAACACCGCAACGCCTTCAGCCCTGAGATGATGGTGCTGCTCGCCGAAGCCTGGGTCGACTTTCGCGATGATGATTCACTTCGCGTGGCGATTCTGACGGGGGCGGGGGAGAAGGCCTTTTGCGCGGGTGGCGATCTCGCCAGGCTGATGCCCCTCTTTACGGGCGCTCGCCAGCCCGAAGACGATTGGGATCAGCGATTGATGTCCGACGTGGCCAACGTCATGTCGACCGCTCTACTTCGCCCCTTCGAACTCTACAAGCCAATCATTTCCGCGATCAATGGCGTGGCGGTCGCGGGCGGGACTGAAATCTTGCAGTCGACGGACATTCGCATCGCGAGTGCGGAGGCCAGCTTTGGACTCAGTGAAGCCCAGCGTGGCCTGGTTCCCGGTGGCGGTTCGATGGTTCGACTGCCGCGCCAGATTCCCTACTGCAAGGCGATGGAAATTCTGCTGACCGGCGAGCGCATGTCCGCCGAGGAGGCGCTACGGATCGGCTTCGTGAATGAAGTCGTCCCCTCCGCGGAGTTGATGGACCGCGCCTTTCACTTTGCCAGGCGACTGGCCAAGAACGCACCGCTCGCGCTGCGCGCGATCAAAGAGACCGTCCTTCGAACGAGCGGCTTGCCGCTCGAAGAGGCCCATCGGATCGAATATGAAATCTCGGGTCGAGTCATGACTTCGAAGGACGCCCGCGAGGGCCCGCGGGCTTTCATGGAGAAGCGCGAGCCGGTGTTTACCGGCGAATAGAATTCAGCTCAAAGCACCCGTCGATGCGATTCGCGAGATTTCCTCATCGCTATAGCCGAGGATTTCGCTCATCACCTGAAAGGTATGCTCGCCGATGGTGGGTCCAGCGCGTGTCGGGTACGCGGGTGTCTCCGAAAAGATCGTGACCGCACCGTCGAAATGACTCGTTCCGAATCCGCCATGGTCGAGTTCGATGAAGAAACCGCGGGCAGCGAGCTGGGCGTCGCCATGGAAGTCGGTGGCGCGCAGTACGCGGTAGGCGGGGACGCCGGCCTCTCGAAGACGGTCGGCCGCTTCGAGGTCATTCTCTTTCGAACACCACTGCTGGATCGCTCGGTCGATCTCGTCTCGTCTCGCCATTCGTGCCTCGATTCGATCGAGCTCGTCGAGACCCGGACCCGCGAGCGTCGGTACGATCTCGCGAAGGGCGCGCCACTGCTCCGTCGATCGGGTTTCGATGGCGACGAAGCGCTCGGTCTCGCGGGTTCGATAGACGCCGTGTGGGCAACCCCAATCGGAACTCAGCCCGGAACGATCGAGCAGGCGCCCGCCTTCCTGGTAGTCGAGCAGGGTCGGCGTGAGAAAGTGAATGGCCGACTCGATTTGTGAAACGTCAATGCATTGGCCCTCTCCGGTCCGGTCGCGATGATGAAGCGCGGCGCACAGGGCGGCGAGTCCGTAACGAGGCGAGATGTAATCCGTGTACGCACCCCAGGGCGTGATCGGTTTTCGGTCGGGCCAGCCCGAGACGCCGGCAAGTCCGGAAAGAGCGGCCCCCTGGATTCCGAAGCCGGTGTGTTTTCGCTCGGGGCCCGTCTGACCTCGCATGCAGGAATAGAGCATGACGATCTCGGGATTGATCTCGCGTAGCGTCTCGTAATCGAGGCCGAGTCTTTCGGCCGTACCGGGCGTGAAGTTTTCGACGACGACGTCCGCCCACTCGACCATTCGATGTGCGACGGCGAGTCCCTCCTTCGTCGTGAAGTCGATGGCGATCCCGAGCTTGGATTGATTGACGTTCGCGGCGGCATGTCCACTCGTCAGGCTGGGCGATCCAACGAAGGGCGGAATGAAGCGCATCGTGTCGACGCGCTTCTCGGTTTCGACGCGTACCACGGTGGCTCCGAAGTTGGCCAGGTCCTTGGTGATCAGGGGACCGGCTGCGATCCACGAAAAGTCGGCCACCTTGAGTCCATCGAAAACCTGGCCTGCGGGACCCCGCTTCGCGGCAATCGCTGGGAACGTGTCGATTTCAGTACGCGCGGACGTGAACGCAAGCGCGGCCTGCGGCTTCCGCGCGGCCGTTTCGAGCAGGTGCTGATCTTGTCCCAGTTTCGGGGCCAACCTCTCGTATCGAATGGGTGTTTTCGAAAGTCGCGCGAAGGGGCCCGGATACTTTCGTCCTTCGAGCAGAGTCCAGAATTCGCGTGCGGCGAGTTGTGGGTCGGCGAGCAGATCCGAGGAGAGATTGATCGGAGCGATCAGCCATTTTTGCGCGACGGCCTGCGTGTGAATCTCCGCTTTCGTCATCGTGCGCAGATGGGCGAGGAATTGATCGAGTCCACGCTGGGCCACCTCGAGCGAGAGCGAGTCTTGCTGAAGCTGCTCGATCCAGGTCATCCAATCGACCTGGATCAAATCGGCGTCGAGACCTCCTTGTTCGCCGATCCACGTCATCGCGGCATCGAAGCCGAAGGCTCCCTGCGCGCCGAGCACGAGGGTCATGACGATGAAGCCGTCTTTGCAGGGTTCGATGACCGGTAGAGGTAGGCCGGGAATGATGTTCTGAGTGGCGGTTCGTCCTCCGCGCGAGTCGTCGAAACCGGGTGGGTCTTCGCCGATGGCCGCGAAGTCCGTGACGAACAACAGACTCCAAAGGACAGCCGCCTGAATCGACGAGTCGAGATGTTGTCCGCGCCCGGATCGATTGCGGGCATAGAGGGCCATCAATACATCGGCGGCGGCCTGGATCGCTCCGAGATGGGCGGTCTCCGGAATCCCGACCGGGATCGGAACCCGATCACCGTCACCTTGCATGTTCAAGAGGCCGCCGGCGGCAGAAAGTGTCAGATCCGTAGCGGGATGTCGTGCATAGGGACCGGTCTGTCCGAAGGGCGAAACCGAGACGTAGAGGAGCATGGGATTGTGCGCGAGCAATGCATCCGCGCCGAACCCCTTCGCCTGCATCTCGCCTGGCGTGAAGGACTCGATCAGGATGTCTGCGCCGGCCACGAGTTCGAGAAAACGCGAACGACCCTCTCGGGAATCGATGTCGAGGACGACGCTGTGTTTTCCGAGGCCGAAGGCACGCCAGAAATGCGAGGATTCCGGATCGTGTTCTTCGGACGAAATCGCCTGGGCGGAATTCTTCCGGTCGCCGCGTGATCCGGAGCGCTGCCCAGAGCCAGAGCCAGAGTCAGAGCCAGAGCCAGAGAAGGGAGGAGCGAACCGGGATTCACAACCCCCGGGCGCTTCGATCTTGATGACTTCGGCACCGAGATCCGCGAGAACCCGTCCGGTTGCTTCGGCGAGTGGCGTGCTGAGGTCGAGGACGCGAACTCCCTCGAGCGGCGCGCTCAAGCAGCGCGCCGGACGTTCAGGGATCGAGTGTTATCGCGAAGAATCAGCTGCTTCTTCGTGTCGTCGAACTTCGAGAGCTCCGGCACATAGTCGAGGGGCTCCGGCATCCCTTCGATATGCGGCCAGTCCGATCCGAAGATCACGCGGTCGGCGCCCATCAGGGACTCGATTTCATAGACGTCATCTTCCCAGAACGGATTGATCCAGACATGTTCCTTGAAGAGCAGGGCAGGGTCTTCCTTGTAGTAGTTCATGACGTCGAGTCGGTCGCGCGACTGCGCGAGCTTGCGAAGGAGATCCGGAAGGAACTCGGCGCCGTTCTCGATCGACGCGACGCGCAGATTCGGAAAACGCTCGAAGAGTCTCTCGTATGAAAGGGTGATCAGGAAATCGTATGCCGCGCGCTCGATATTGAAGTGTTTGATATTCGGCATCATCGGCCCGCCGAGCCCTGCCGCGCTGAACCCGTCTCGAACGTAGCCATGAGTCGTATAGCCGGAATCGCCGGCATGGATGACGACGGTCACGCCGGCTTCGTTGACGCGAGCCCAGAAGGGGTCGAACTTGGGATTCGCGGGCGAAAGTACGCCATCACTCGCCGTGTGAACGGCGGCCGGCCGCATGACGACGACTCGAGCATCTTTCGAAAGCGCCCACTCGAGTTCATCGCAGGCGAAGTCGACATCGGCCAGCGAGATATAGGGCGCTGCGTAGATGCGATCCTGGTAGTTGCATCCCCAATCGTCTTCGAGCCAGCGATTGAAGCCGTGGAAGAGCGCTTTGACCGCCTCCGTATCGTGCTTGATCAATTCTTCATAGAGGACGCCGAGCGTCGGAAACACCCAGACGGCTTCGAGGCCCTGGGCGTCGAGGCGGGCGACGCGGGCTTCACTGTTCAGGTAGCAGTCGGGAAGGGCTTCGCGCTCTTTGAGCAGCGACTTCGGATCGATCTTGTTCGGGTTGCCGCGAAGGAATTCCGAGATGGCGCCGGGCTTGGCGATCGGGTTCCAGGTCGGGTTTGCGACCGCATGAGCCAGTTTTCCGCCGACGATATGATGTCTACGGCCACCGATTTCCGCCCATTGCACACATCGACTCTGCATCGCCTTGGGGACGTGGCGGGTAAAGGCGTCCTCCGATTCGTAGTAGTGGTTGTCGGCGTCAAAGGGCCGAAAATCGAGGGGGCTCATTCGTGGATTTCCTTTTTCGAGGGAGCCCGGATCCTAGCCCACCGGCGCGAGTCTCGACCCGGTCTTTTGTTGATCACCGGCTGCTGTTAGCGTTCCGAGAACCAGCGGGAGGAGCGCCGATGTCGGGAAGCGAAGCTACGGAGGGTTCAGCCGGTGAATCGTCCCCGGCGATTCGAACGGCCGTCGAGATCGCCATCCGGCTCGGCGCGATCGCCCTGCTCGTCGGCTGGTGTCTGACCATCGTCGCCCCGTTCCTGGGCGTCGTCGTCTGGGCCTTGATCATTGCGATTGCCTTTGATCATCCCTTCGAAACCACTTGTCGCTGGCTGGGCGGACGCAGAACGCTGACCGCCACGATCGGAGTTGCCGCCATCTTGCTCCTGCTCTTCGTTCCGATCGTGACGCTCTCGGAGACACTTCTCAGCGGTGCGCAGCATTATGCAGAAGGCTTGAGCGACGGTGGACTTCAGGTCCCCACGCCCGCTGAAGAGATCAAGGACTTTCCGATCATCGGGGACGGGCTCTATCGCGGTTGGCTTGCGGCGAGCGAGAATCTCGCGGAAACGCTGACTCGCCTCGCCCCTCAACTTCGGTCGGTCTCGCAATGGCTGCTCAAGGCGGTCGGGAGTGTGGGTGCCGGCGTTCTTCAGCTGACCGCCTCGGTCTTCATCGCCGGCGTGATGCTCGTACGAAGCGAAACGCGTCGTCTGGCCCTGGCTCGATTTTCCAATCGCATGGCGGGACCCGTGAGGGGGCCCGCGCTGATCGAGCTGGCGAATTCGACGGTTCGCAGCGTTGTGCTGGGCATTCTCGGCGTTGCCGCGATCCAGGCCCTTCTCGCTGGCGTTGGTTTTCTGCTCGCAGGTATTCCGGGGGCCGGTTTGTGGGCGGGCCTTGTGCTGGTCTGCGCGGTGATTCAGCTGCCTGTCTTTCTGGCGATGGTTCCCCCGGTCGCGATCGCCTTCTCGACGTTCGGGGGTGCCGCGGCCTGGATCCTGGTGGTCTGGTGTGGAGCGATCGGGCTGATCGACAACGTACTCAAGCCGATCCTCTTTGGTCGCGGTGTGAAGGTGCCGACACTCGTGATCTTCATGGGCGCCATAGGCGGCATGCTGACCATGGGACTGGTGGGTCTATTCCTGGGTGCCGTCGTACTGGCACTCGGTTTCGAACTCTTCATGGCCTGGATCGGAGAGGCGGAGACCGAGACCGAGGTCGCGCCTAACGTCGTGTAAGTCCGTCGATCAATTTTTGAATCGTCGCGTCCACTTTCGCTCGGCTCGGCCGGCGTCCGGGTGAGAGGCCGATGAGCGCGGCTTCTGCGAGGGCGGCGTTGATCAATCGCGCGGCGAGTTCGAGATCGGGCACGTCGATTTCTCCCGCACGGGACGCACGCTCCAGGCCCTCGACCATGAGCCCGAGGCTGTATTTCGCTTCGAGTTCGCGCGCGCGAACGCAGCCGAGCACACGTGGCCCTTCGTCGAGCAGAATCCTCGACACGTCGGGCCGCCGGGCTTCGTGCAGGGCGGGGAACTCGTCGTGGACGGATTCGACGTTTCAGAGATCGACTCGAGTGGACGAGTCTCGAGAGTCGAAGGGTTCTTCGGTCCAATTCCCAAGAGTTGAGCCCGCTACCCGATCGCGTCGAGAGCCACGAGCGGGTCGACGTAATCGAGACCACGGGCGGCCGCAACCGCGGGTTCGGTGACGGAGCCGGCCGCGACGTTCAGGCCGTCGCGGAAATGCGGATCCGTCCGAAGCGTTCGGGCGATGCCCATGTTTGCCAGTCGAAGTATGTAGGGCAGGGTCGCATGATTGAGCGCGAAAGTTGAAGTCTTGGGGACCGCGCCCGGCATGTTGGCGACACAATAGTGAACGACGCCATCGACGACGAAGGTCGGGTCGCTGTGTGTCGTCGGGTGGGATGTTTCGAAACAGCCGCCTTGATCGATTGCCACGTCGACGAGCACTGAGCCACGCCGCATTTGGCGGACCAGTTCGGCGCTGACCAGATGCGGTGCAGCGGCGCCCTTCACGAGCACGGCGCCAATCACGAGATCCGCGTTGCGGACGGCGTCTTCGAGGGCCGTGGTCGTCGAGTAGGTCGTGCGCAGCCGGCCGCCGAAACGTTCCGCGAGACTGCCCAACACGCGCAAGTTCCGATCGAGAACCATTACGTCGGCGCCGAGTCCCAGCGCCATCTGGACGGCATTCGCGCCAACGACCCCGCCTCCGAGAATGACCACCTTGGCCGGCTGGACACCGGGGACACCGCCCAGGAGAAGGCCAGCGCCCCCATGTGCGGCCTCGAGACTCGTCGCGCCCGCCTGAATCGACATGCGGCCCGCCACCTGAGACATCGGTGCGAGCAGCGGCAGTTGAGAGGCCTCATTGGTCACGGTTTCGTAGGCGATGCAGGTCGCGCCGCTCGCCAGGAGATCCTTGGTCTGCTCGGCATCGGGGGCGAGATGGAGGTAGGTAAAAAGCGTGTGGTGGGGTCGCAGAAGCGCTCGTTCGTCAGCTTGAGGCTCCTTGACCTTCACGATCAACTCGCAGGCTTCGAAAACGTCGGCGATTCCAGCGAGGATGGAGGCGCCGGCAATCTCGTAGGCACCGTCGGAAGCGTCGATTCCCAGGCCCGCCTGACCTTCGACGAAGACTTCATGTCCGGCTCGAGTGAGTTCGGCGACACTCTCGGGTGTCAATCCGACTCGGAGCTCGGCGTTCTTGGATTCTCTCGGGACACCGATGCGCATTGAGTAATCCCCCTGGTGACTGATTCGCTTGGCCGTCGTGACCTGTGCTTTCTATCGACGGCTCTGTCACTCGGCTGTGGCTGTATTGGGGCGCGATCGAAAAGGAACGCGAGGGCGATTCCCTCGACGGGACGGCAGTCGGGGTGCAGCAACTTCGATGTCCAGCGGCAACCGTCC
>Ga0310122_10000226_pt1 | contig 36447 bp, 39 predicted proteins | sample CB6_Bottom_1051__FD_203503 | JGI IMG/M metagenome (GOLD analysis project Ga0310122, IMG submission 203503) | Marine microbial communities from Western Arctic Ocean, Canada - CB6_Bottom_1051 | ecosystem: Environmental > Aquatic > Marine > Oceanic | place: Canada: Western Arctic Ocean | collected...
CGTATTCCGCCACCTCCACCTCGAGCGCCACCTCCACCTCGAGCGCCACCTCCAGCATCCGTCGCGCCCCTTCTCGAAGGAGCTTCTCCAGATCAAACGTCACTTCGGTCCTGACTATGCTCTTCTTCCCTCGTTCCTCGATCAGGTCCCGCGGAAAAACCATAAACGTTACCCGGTAACGCTCTCGGACAGCCTGCGTGCGCTCAAGGACCAGAGGCAGATAAACCTCATCGTCCTTCCCCGCCTTCTTCGGAAAGGTCCGAGCCAGGGATTCGGCGATGTCACTGTCCATGCGGAATCTCAGCAGGAACCCCAGCTTGGCGTTGATCTCTCCCAGGAAGTCGTCCGGCTTCTTCACCACAGAGGGGCGAGCGACCTCGTGGTCAACGCCTTTCAGCAGAGTCTCCTCAATCAGCAAGCTCAGCTGCCCGGTATTCATGAACTCGTCGATAGTGACCTTGTCAATGACCTTCAGATCCTCGCGTTCGATGTACTTATCCAAGGGGTCTCTGACGCCGTCGAAGAAATTCCCCTGTGTGCTCTTCTGATTCCAGCCCCCGCCTCCTGGGATGATATAGAGCTTGGACTCACTGAGATACCGATCCAGCACCATGCGGTCAGTCCTACCCGGCCCGCCGGGAAAGCTGTTGACGGTGTCGATGCGCAACTCGAGCACGTCATCCCCATTGATAACCAAATCCTTGGAGAACTTCGCCGCAGCCTCCTCCCGGGTCCCTGACCACGGCTTTCCATCGTTCATCGGGTCATTGGGAATCAGGAAACTCTTGCGCAGAAAGAAGCCCTTGGCCAGAAAATAGACTGGCCCACTGGAGCCCTCGACAGGCGCGGAATAGGTCAGACGAATTTGCTCCCCCGGGTTGAGAAGCCTGTCCGTTGGTTCGAAGCTGCCTCCGGCTTTGGATCGTGGGGCGTTTATGTAGAGCACTGCTTTTGGCTCATCCTTGAATCTGCGAAAACTGAAGTTCCTCAGGACTCCCGTGCCGCGACCGTGCTCGACCGACTCGGTCTGGAGTCGAGGCCGAAGGATCTGCGCTCCTACCTCTCCCTCCCTGAATGCTTGGAAGAGCATCTGAAGGTCCTTTGGCCTGCTAAAAATCTCCGGACGCGAGAAGGGCTTCGCACCCTCCTCTTTCCTGGATGACGCCGATGATTTGCCGGCCTCGCCCTTGGCGATTTTGACGACCTTCTTACTCGGTCAACGGGCCCATCATCCCGGGGCGTCTGTCCTGTGGAGCGCGGCGACGACCTCGCAATGAGGCGTTTGGGGGAAGAGATCGACGGGCTGCACCACCGACACTCGATAACCGGCCAACATCAATTCCGCCAAGTCATCGGCGAGGGACTCGGCATTGCACGAAACGTAAATTATCTGTGCTGGCGCCAGATCGCCCAAGGCCCACAGGACCTTCTTGTGGATTCCCGCTCTGGGAGGGTCGACCACCACCAAGTCGAAGCGTTTGCCTTCGATCTTCCCCGACTCTCTCAGGACGTCTTCCGCCTTCCCGGGAATGAAAGTGCAGTTCTCGATGGAATTCCTCTGGGCATTTAGCCTGGCATCCTCGACCGCTTTAACCGTTTGCTCGATGCCTGTAACTGTGCGTGACTCCCGAGCCAGATGGAGCGCAATGCCCCCCGTGCCGCAGTACAGATCCAGCACATCCATTTCGCGCATATCGCCAGCCAACTCTCGGATCAGGAGATAGAGATTCCCAGCCTGTTCCGTGTTGGTCTGAAAAAACGACTGGGGGGAGATCTGGAATTGCAACCCGCCACACTCCTCGACGATGTGACCCCCTCCTGTCAGAATAAACTCTCCCCCCTCACCTGATGCCACTTGAGCCTTCCCCGTGTGCAACGAGACTACGAACGTCGTAATCTCCGGTACCTCTCCGGTAACGGCGTGGACAAGATTATCGATACCCTCGTGGGGATACTGGGAGACGACCAGGTTAACCATCAGGCCCCCTCCACCCTGCTTGGCTTCCCGGACCACTAGAAACCTCAGAAGACCTTCGTGGGTCCTGAGATCGTACACCGGAAGACCGGATGCCACGGCGTGCCGCCTGACGCTGTCGACGACTCGATTAGATAGCTCGGATTGGAGATAGCAGGCCTCGAGGTCGAAAACGCGATTGTATCGCTCTCGAACGTGGAGACCGATCTGAAGATCGCCCTCGGCCCCTCTTCCGAAGGAAAATTCCATCTTATTCCGATAATAGAGCGAGGAAGGGCTCCCCAAAGCCGGCCTGAACTCACCCGGGAAGATATCTCGAGAGGCCAGAGAACGGCGCACCATCTCATCCTTCAATTGCAGCTGATCCGAATAGCTGAGGTTCTGCCAGCGGCAGCCACCACAGGTGCCGAAATGGCTGCAGGGAGGCTCCCTCCTTGGCAGTCGGACCTGCAGAACCTCCACCACCCTGGCCTCCACCCGGCCCTTCCTTTTCCTTCCGACAACTGCGTTGACGGAGTCTCCGGGAACGGTCCCTCTGACGACCACTTCGACGCCGTCCACACGAGCCAGACCGTCTCCCTTGGGCGTCAACTCCTCAATCTGCAATGTGACCTGCTGTCCGCGCTTGACTGGCACTTTAGGAAAACTCCTCGTCATGATCTCTGATGAGGGATCTCTGCTGAGGGATCTCTGCTGAGGGATCTCTGCTGAGGGATCTCTGCTGAGGGATCTCAGCTGAGGTAAATTGCACGTCCCCAGTCGCGCAAGACAAAGCGAGGCGGGATTACCATCCCGCCTCGCTCAATCTCCTCCGTGCTACTGTAATATGTAGATGGACGCGTCAGTCCTTGCTCTTGCCCTCTTCCTTATCGGGTGTATCGGTGACCGCCTCCTCTAATACTTTTTCTGGCACCTCTTCTGGCACCCCCTCTTGCACGGCGGGCTCCGCATCTGCCTGCGGACGCACCTCTACTTCATCCACTCCGCCAGGCCTCCCGACCAACTCCAGGATACACATGCTGGCGCCATCGCCCCGACGCGGTTCGGCTTTGACTATCCTCGTGTAACCGCCACTACGGGTCGAATATCGCGGCCCCAACTCAGAAAACAGCTTGCCGACCACGCGCTTGTTGGGTATGAGGCGAAGAACCTGCCTGCGAGCGTGAAGATCTCCCCTCTTGGCGAAGGTGATCATGCTCTCCGCGGTGCGACGCACCACGCGGGCCTTGGTCTCGGTAGTATTGATCGACTCATGGTCGAGCAGAGAACACACCATATTGGCCACCATTGCTTTGCGGTGGCTGCTGGTGCGGTTTAGCTTTGCCTTCCTATTTCGATGTCGCATCTGTATCTGCTTGTATGTAGAGTGATGATCGACGCGTTTGCGCGCCGTTTCGTACTCGTCTAGAATTCCTCCACGAGGGGAGAGGCCGTCTCTTCCTCGATCTCGACGTCTTCATACGCCGAAATATCCATGCCCCACGATAGATCCAGCGTAACCAGAATTTCCCCCAGTTCGTCCAGGGACTTGCGACCGAAATTTCGAAATTTCAACATCTCCGCCTCACTACGCGAGACGAGTTCCTTCAGATTGGCGATCCCCGCCGCCCTGAGACAGTTGGCGGATCGAACCGACAACTCCAACTCTTCCACCGGACGCACCAGAAGCCTTGCCACGCGCCGGGTCTCCTCATCTACCGACTTCTCCTCGGTTGGAGCCGGCTCATCTTCGAAATTGATAACGAGATTGAAGTGAGCAATGAGAATCCGCGCCGCCTGGGCCACGGCATCCTCTGGCTTGAGCGAACCGTCGGTCCACACTTCCAAGCTGAGCTTGTCGTAGTCCGTCCTGCGCTCCACCCGTGCGTTCTCGAGATCGTAGTTGACCTTGGTAACGGGCGAGAAATTCGCATCCATGGGGATAGTGCCGATCGGCTGCTCGGCCACCTTGTTCTCTTCGGCAAAGACGTAACCCCGCCCAAGCCCCACGGCGATCTCCATCTTCAACTCGGCTCCCTTCCCCAGGGTGACAATGTGAAGATCGGGATTCATGATCTGTACGCTTGAATCCACTGCCAGATCTCCGGCCGTTATCGTCCCGGGTCCCGTAGCCTCAATGCGCAGGACTCTGTCCTCATCCCCGTGGTACCGGAGCGCCACCTCCTTGAGATTCAGGACGATCTCAGGGAGATCTTCCCTGACGCCCTTTACCACTGAGAACTCGTGTTGGACGCCCTCAATGCTCACCGACTTGATGGCTGCCCCTTGAATGTAAGAGACGAGAACTCGTCGCAGCGCGTGACCGATGGTCACACCGAAGCCACGTTCCAACGGTTGCATCACGAACTTGCCATAATTTTCGCTGAGGGAGTCCTTATCGACTTCCACCAGCCTCGGCATCTGGAGACCATCTAACGACATAGAGCGATTGACCTTTTCTACGGTGGAGTAGTTGAGTGGGTGCGCTTACAGTCTCGAATAGAACTCGATGACGAGCTGCTCCTCGGCAACCGTCGGGATGTCATCCCGGTTGGGCCGCTCCAGAACGGTGCCGTTGAGATTGGCCTTGTCGACTGACAGCCAGGGCACCATTTCTCGTGATCGGCGCAGCGATTCGTGTATTACCTCGAGTTGGCGGCTGCTCTCGGCGACCTCAATGTGGTCTCCCGGCTCGGTAAGCAGCGAGGGAATGTTGACCCGCTTACCATTCAGAGTGAAGTGATTGTGCTTCACCAACTGGCGAGCCGCCTTGCGCGAAGGTGCAAAGCCGAGGCGGTAGACGACGCTGTCCAGCCTGCTCTCCAGGAGTCGAAGCAGATTTTCTCCGCTGACGCCGGTTATTCTGGTCGCCTCCTTGTAATAGCTTCTGAATTGCCCCTCGCGCACTCCATAGATCCGGGCAAGCTTCTGCTTTGCGCGAAGCTGCACACTGTACTCGGACTGCCGGCGCCTCATATTCTGTCCGTGTTGGCCCGGCGCGTAGCTCCGTCTCTCAAATCCACATTTCTCAAGCGTGCAACGCTCGCCCTTGAGAAACAATTTTGTACCCTCGCGCCGACAGAAGCGGCAGTTGGGACCCGTATGCCTGCTCATGCTACTGTATACCCTCCTATACTCTACGCCGCTTGGGAGGCCGGCAACCGTTGTGGGGAATAGGGGTCACGTCGCGGATAGCGGATATCTCCAATCCCGCGTTCTGCAGTGCTCTGATGGCCGAATCTCTCCCCACTCCTGGACCCTTCACCCACACTTCAACACGCCTCAGACCCATACCGATGGCCTCATGGGCAGCCTTCTCGGCCGCTAGCTGCCCGGCAAAAGGGGTGGACTTGCGACTCCCGCGCACCCCCGCCTTCCCCGGAGTGGCCCAGGAGATAACGTTCCCCTCGACGTCTGTCAGGGTCACGATAGTGTTGTTGAAGCTGGATAGGATATGAGCGACGCCAATAGCCTCTACCTTCTTTGACTTCTTGTGGCGTCTTTTGGATTTCTCTGGTGGCACTGAACTTTACCCCCTTTGGATTTCGGATTTCTGAAAATCGATGTTACTTCCTCGGAGCCGCCTTCTTACCGGCAATGGATCTCCGGGGACCCTTCCGAGTTCGAGCATTGGTTTTGGTGCGCTGTCCGTTGGCCGGCAGACCACGGCGATGGCGCAGGCCCTTGTAACAGCCGATGTCCATCAGGCGCTTGATATTCATATTTACCTCACCCCGCAGACTGCCCTCAACCTTGTATTTCGCCTCGATTATGTTGCGCAGCTGCGTCAGCTCATCGTCCGTGAGAGCGCTAACGCGTTTGCCCGGATCCACCTTGGACTCAGACAGGATATGCCCTGCGGAAGACCGCCCAATGCCGTGGACATATGTCAGCCCGATCTCAATGCGCTTGTCTCGGGGTAGATCAACTCCAGCAATACGTGCCATATCTAGTCTCCTGCTATCCCCTCGCTATCAGCCCTGGCGCTGCTTGTGCCGGGGATTTCGTTTGCAAATAACCCTAACCACGCCGTGCCGGCGGATGATCTTACACTCCGAACAGCGCTTACCAACAGATGCTCGAACTTTCATCTCTGACAGATCCTCTCGGTTGTGCGCTCAAGACAAGCTAACGACGGCCCTGGATACGCCCCTTCTTCATGAATCCCTCATAGTGGCGCGTCATAAGCTGGGATTCCAACTGCTGAAGAGTGTCAAGGGCAACACCGACAATAATGAGAAGCCCCGTGCCTCCGAAAAAACGCGAAAAGGCGGGCGTCACCTTGAACTGTTGGGTCACAAAGAATGGAAATATCGCCACCGCCGCTAGAGCGATCGCACCTGGAAGCGTGATGCGCGTCATGATGCGATCGATGTAGCTGGCGGTTCGCTTGCCGGGTCGAACCCCGGGAATAAACCCGCCGTGACGCTTCAAATTATCCGCCAGCTGATTGGGATCCATGACGATGGCGGTGTAGAAATAGGTGAAGAAAACTATCATGAGGCCATAGCAGGCCCAATAAAATAACGAGTCGGTGGTGAAGAACGATCCCAGCGTCTGCATGAAGTCACTGTCGGGAAGAAACTGAGTGACCGTCCCAGGTAGAAACATGATTGACTGTGAAAAGATTATGGGAATAACGCCCGCGGCATTTACCCGCAACGGAATGTTCGTCGTCTGCCCCCCATATACTCTTCGCCCAACGACGCGCTTGGCGTACTGAACCGGAATCTTGCGGAGCCCCTGAGTCAACAGAATGACAAAAGCCACGACGACGACCATGAGAGCGAGGAGGAAAATCTCCTCGATCAGATTCTTGTCGCCCCCCCGGTTAAGGAGGTAGTGGGTCCACTCGCTTTTCACAGCATAGGGGAACTCCGCAACGATACCTACAAAGATGATCAGAGAGATTCCGTTGCCGATTCCACGCTCGGTAATCTGCTCACCGAGCCACATGATAAAGACAGTGCCGGCGGTGATGGTCACCATGGTCATGAGGCGAAAGGCCCAGCCCGGATCTGTTACCGCCATGAGTCCGTTCTCCGGACCCCGGATATTCTCCAGAAAGTAGCCTACCCCCATGGCCTGCGCGCCGGCCAGAAAGACGGTGCCGTAGCGGGTATACTGATTGATCTTTTTCCGCCCCTCCTCCCCCTCGCGCTGAAGCTTCTGGAAGAAGGGAACGACGGCGCCCATCAGCTGAAGAATAATGGAAGCACTGATGTAGGGCATGATTCCCAGGGCGAAAACCGTCGCCCTGGTAAAGGCGCCACCAACGAACATGTCGTATAGACCAAAAATGGTGCTGCTGGAGCCAGCGAAGAACTCCTTCAGAACACTCGAATCCACGCCGGGCACGGTGATTTGCCCCCCGACCCGGTATACCAGAAGAATCCCGATCGTGAAGATGATCTTCCGCCTGAGATCAGGGATCTTCATACAGTTTTGGAAACTTTGAAGCAAAGGAATTTCCCGGTTAGTTCTTCACGGCTTCGGCGCTGCCGCCGGCTGCCTGAATCTTTTCGGTTGCTGACCCCGAAAAGGCGTGCGCTCGAACAGTCACGCTAATCTTAAGGTCCCCACCTCCCAGAATTTTCACGGGTTTGGTAGCACTTCGGATCAACCCCGCTTTCGCGAGTTCGGCAGGGCCGATCTCTCCGGCCAGTCCCTTCGACTCGAAGTCTCCGACATTCGCGATCTGGTATACCTTCTCAAATCGCTTGTTGGAGAACCCAATTTTCGGCAGACGGCGGTGCAGGGGCATCTGACCGCCCTCGAAACCCGTCCTGCTACCTCGACGGGCGCCAGACCGTGACCGCTGGCCTTTGTGGCCCTTTCCCGCAGTCTTGCCCGTTCCCGATCCCGCTCCCTGCCCGAGACGCTTCGAGTTCTTTCTAGAGCCTTCGGGACGTCGCAGTTCACCTAGTCGCATGGATCGACGCGTAGCTCCTGTCTGAGATCAGGGGAAGTCGAGGAGAGCTTCATTCGTCCGTTTCCTCCACCTCGACCAGATGTGAAACCTTCCGCACCATACCTCTTGTCTGTGGCGAATCTTCGTGAACGACACGCTGGTGCAGCCGTCTGATCCCCAGCGCTTTGATGGTCTCCTGCTGTTTCGTCGACCGCCCGATAGCGCTGCGACGCTGCGTAATGGCCAGCTTCATCGCAGATCCCTGATGTTGACACCCCGTAGCTTGGCTACCGCCACGACGTCGCGCAATTCCTTCAGTCCTTCCACCGTCGCTTTGAGACCATTCTGCGCATTGCTGGACCCCAGCGACTTGGTCAGGATATCTCGGATGCCGGCCAAACTAAGAACGGTCCGTATCCCTCCGCTCGCTATAACCCCGGTGCCCGGGGAAGCTGGCTTGAGCAGGATCTTCGCAGCGCTGAACTTTCCGATTACCTCATGGGGGATGGTTCCCCCCACCACAGGCACATCGAACAAGCTCTTTCTGGCGTCTTCAGTGCCCTTGCGAATCGCTTCGGCCACCTCTCCGGCCTTCCCGGTGCCTACGCCCACTCGCCCATTACCGTCGCCCACTACTACCATGGCGGTAAAGCTGAAGGTACGCCCACCCTTGCGCACCCGGGCAACGCGTCGAATGCTGTTTTGAACAACTACCTCGTTGAGTTCCTGACTAGCAGGGTCAATTCTGGCCAACGACATCTCCTCCTTAGAAACTGAGCCCGCCCTCGCGGGCGCCATCTGCCACGGCTTTGACAATTCCGTGGTAGCGATGGCCAGCGCGATCGAAGACGACTCGATTAATGCCTCTGTCTTTTGCCTTGGCCGCCACTTGCTTACCCAGGGCGCGGCCCTGCTCAAGCCGGGTTGGCACTTCCTTCCCCTCAAAGTCATGCGAGAGAGTGGAGAGCCCTACCAGGGAATGCCCAATCTGATCATCGATTACCTGGACTTCGATGTTGCGCAACGTCCTGCTGACGACCAGCCTGGGACGCTCTGGGGTTCCATCAACTATCTTGCGCGTGCGAAACCGCCTCCTCTTGCGGGCGATACGCTTGCTCCGGTGCCTGTCTGCCAATTCTCTGTCCTATTTTCGGTTGGCTGATCGGTGGGATCAGGACACGGCCGTCTTACCGGCCTTCCAGTGAATGACTTCGTTCTGATAGCGTATGCCCTTGCCCTTATATGGCTCGGGCTTGCGTTTTTCACGGATGTCAGCCGCGGTCTGACCGACCATCTGCTTGTCAATCCCGCTGACCACGATGAACGCCTGAGCACCGCCAGTGGCATTCGGAGTGGCCAGCTCTATTCCCTCTGGAGCCTCGTAGACGACGGCATGGGAAAATCCGATATTCATGGTCAGGACCTGCCCCGATAGCTCAACTCGAAATCCCACACCGTGAACTTCCAGGTTCTTGGAAAACCCCTCCGTCACTCCGATTACGGCATTGGCGACCAGCGAGCGCGTCAGCCCATGCAGAGAGAGTGCTATCTTTTCGTCGGAATCTCGCAGTACCCGGACTTCGCCGGCATTCACCTCGATCCGAATGCGATCGGCTCGGAACGTCAGACCGATGACACCCTTGGGTCCCTTGACGGTGACCTGATCTCCCACGACCTCCACCTCGACTCCTGGTGGGAGAGTTATTGGCTGCTTACCTACACGCGACATGATTCAAGGTCCCCAATCTACCACACACTACACAGCACTTCGCCACCGACGCCCGCCTTTCGGGCATCTCGATCAGTCATGACACCTTTTGACGTCGAGATGATAGCAACTCCCAATCCTCTCAGGACGCGCGGCAGGGCATCTTTTCCCGCGTAATTGCGCAGACCCGGTTTGCTGATCCGCCGCAAACCGCGGATCACGCTGACTTCGTCTTCGCTGTAGCGGAGATACAGGCGCAGCTGTCCCTGTTTGTTGTCGTCGTAGTAAGCGAAGTTATCGATGAATCGCTCCTCCGCCAGAACCCTCGCAATCTCCCTCTTGAGGGCGGACGCAGGAATGTCGACGCGTTTGTGCTTGGCATGGCAAGCGTTGCGGACTCGGGTCAGGAGATCCGCAATAGGATCGGTCATACTCACGGCTGACGAGCTCCCTTGATTACCAGCTGGCCTTCGTTACCCCGGGGATTTCCCCGCGCAGAGCCAGTTCACGAAAACAAATACGGCACAGGCCGAACTTCCGATACACTGCCCGCGGCCTGCCGCAACGCTGACAGCGTGTATACTTTCTTACTTTGAACTTCGGTTCTCGTGATGCTTTGATGAGCAGGCACTTCTTCGGCATTTTGGTATTCGCGCTCCTGAAATCGCAGTCAGTTGCTGAACGGCACTCCCAACAGACGTAGAAGCTCGCGCGCCTCCTCGTCTGTCGTAGCCGACGTCACAAAGGTGATGTCCATCCCGCGGATACGATCGATTTTGTCGTAGTCGATTTCCGGGAAAATGATCTGCTCCCGCACGCCAAGCGTGTAATTACCCCTGCCATCAAAGGCCCGGGCAGGAAGCCCTCCGAAATCGCGCACCTGGGGAAGAGCGAAATTAACCAGTCTATCCAGAAACTCGTACATCCGGTCTCGCCGCAGCGTCACCATGGCCCCTATGGCCATCCCCTCTCGGAGTTTGAAATTTGATATGGCCTTCTTGGCCCGCCTCACCGATGGCTTCTGCCCGGTAATAGCTGTCAGATCGGTAACGGTGGCCTCCAGAATTTTGGGATCCTGTACCGCGTCGCCGACGCCACAATTGACGACTATTTTCTCAAGTCGAGGCACCTGCATAGCGTTGCCGTATGCGAATCGCTCACTCAAGGCGGGTACGATTTCTTCCCTGTACTTCAGTCTCAAACGTGCCAAATTTGGTTCCAGTCGGTTATTCGGAATCTATCATCTCGCCACTGCGGGCGGAGACTCTCATGTTGCGGCCGTCTGCCAACTTCATCTTCCTGATTCGAGTAGGCCCATCGGTCTTGGGACAGATAACCATGACGTTCGAGGCATTAATCGGTGCCTCTCTCTCGACAATGCCCCCCTGAGGATCGCGCTGGGTCGGTCGAGTATGCCGCTTCATCATCCTCACCCCCTCAACCAGCAGGCGATTGCTGTCCTTGATCACGCGAAGGACGCGCCCCCTCTTCCCTCTGTCATTGCCGCTGATAATCTGAACCGTATCGTTCCTGCGAATATCCATCGCCGTCTCTCTATTTGCTCGCTTTTGTCCTATACTACTTCAGGCGCCAGTGAAATGATACGCATGAATTGCTTGTCTCTGAGCTCGCGGGCCACAGGGCCGAAAATTCGGGTACCCCTTGGTTCGTCATTTATGTCGAGAAGGACCGCGGCGTTGTCGTCGAAGCGGATGTAAGATCCGTCCGGTCTGCGGTACTCTTTCTTGGTTCGCACAATGACGGCCCTGGCGACCTCGCCCTCCATGAGAGGGCCGTTGGGCACTACATCGTGAACCGCAACTACAATCAGATCTCCCACCCCCGCATAGCGCTTCCCTGAGCCGCCAAGCACACGGATGCACTTGGCGCGTCGGGCGCCGGCGTTGTCGGCCATTTTCAGTATCGAATACTCGTGAATCACTGTCGGGTTCTCCCCTCAAACACTCGGGCCCTAAAACACTCGGGCTGGGTTCGGAAAGTTAGAAATAACCAATGCTTACCAGCCCACGCAGTAGTCATCCCGCGCGCGTGCGGGACCTAGCACAATCAGTCTTCTCGATGCTTTATCAGGATTTCGACCAGTCGCCAGCGCTTGCTCCGAGACAGCGGCCGACACTCGCGGACACGGACGGTGTCGCCCACGCCAGACTGATTCTTCTCGTCGTGGGCTACCAGCTTGGAGACACGCTTGATTCCCCGTCCGTACAATCGGTGCGCCGTCCTCTGCTCGATGGCGACCACGCGAGTCTTATCATTCGCCGCCTTGACGATCCGTCCCTCGATCTCGCGCCCGCCTCGTATATCCTCTGCCGTCATTGTCCGCTTACCTAGCTGCCTACTTGGCTGTTTCTGACTTGCTGGCCAACGTCCTCAACCCGAGTTCGTGCTCATTGAGGACAGTCTGGACCTGGGCGACATCGCGACGAACTTGCCGCAACCGGATGGGACTACTCAACTGTCCCAAGGCGTGCTGAAATCGAAGGTTGAACCCCTCTTCAGCCAACTCGGTGAGTTTGATCTGCAACTCCTCGACGGTGGAATCTCTAAGTTCGCTGGTTTTCATGCTCCGCTCATTCGCTCTACAAACTTCACCTTGATGGGGAGTTTGTGCCCCGCTTTGCGGAGAGCTTCCCGAGCAACATCAATGGGGACACCAGAAAGCTCAAACATGACCCGACCCGGCTTGACCACTGCTACCCAACCCTCAGGGGCTCCCTTGCCCTTGCCCATTCTCGTCTCAGCAGGCTTCTTGGTGATCGGTTTATCTGGAAACACTCGAATCCACATTTTCCCCGTGCGACTCATAGCTCTACTGATGGCAACGCGAGCGGCCTCGATCTGGCGACTCGTGATCCATCCTGGCTCCAGCGCCTTGAGTCCATACTCGCCAAAGGAGACCATTGCGCCTCCCTTCGTCTGGCCGCGCATACGTCCTCTGGACTGTTTGCGCCACTCAACCTTCTTAGGCATCAACATAGTTTATTCCTCGAGCTGAACGGCTAAGCCGCCACCTGCTCGTCCTCATCGACGACTTCCCCAAGGCAGATCCAAACTTTCACGCCCACCGTCCCCGATACCGTAAACGCCGTCGCCGTAGCGTAATCTATGTCCGCCCGCAAGGTGTGAAGCGGAACGCGACCAGCAGGTTCGGAGCGCTCCCGCCGCGACATTTCGCTGCCGCCAATACGGCCGGCACAGACGATCCGAATCCCCTCGGCCCCCATGCGCATGGAAGAAGCCACGGCTTTCTTGATGACTCGCCTGAAGGCAACGCGCTGCTGCAACTGCCTCGCCAGGTTATCGGCCACCAGCTGGGCGTCAAGCTCAGGCTTCTTGATCTCCTGAATGTTGAGCGATACGTCCTTGCTCGTCAGTTGCTTGAGCTCGTCTCTGAGCTTGTCAACCTCAGCTCCCCTTCGCCCGATGGCGATCCCCGGCCGTGCGGTGAACACCTCCACGGTTACGCGTTTGGGATGACGCTCGATATTGATGCGTGACACTCCGGCTCGCTGAAGTCGCTGCCGAATGTAATCGCGAAGGATCATATCTTCCTTCAGCAGCTCGGCAAAATCTTTCTCGGCGAACCAGTTTGAACGCCATCCCTTGATGACGCCGAGCCTGAAGCCATACGGATGAGTTTTCTGTCCCAAGGAGTTCCTTTATTCCCTCGACGCTTCCTCCGCCTCGACTTCGGCGGGGGATGGGTCGTTGGCACCGTCGCTAACGACGATAGTGAGATGACTATGACGCTTCTTGATCTGATTGGCCGAACCCCGTGCCCGGGGACGAATGCGTTTCAAGTCCCGACCCTCATCCGCCGTGATGCGACTCACGAACAGATCGTCGGCATCCACCGGATTCTCCTCATCCCGGTTTACCGCATTGGCTATAGCAGACCTCAGGGTCTTCTCTACCACTTTCGCCACGTGCCGGGTCGAAAACCTGAGGATGGTTAGGGCATCCCCAACGGGTTTGCCTCGAACCAGATCGATTACCTGCCTGACCTTTGTGGCCGGCACTCCAACCTGCTTGGCTACTGCTCTAGCTTCCATACCCTGGCCTATGTCGCCGCGGCGTCAGCCGCCGAAGTCCCTGTCTTCTATAAGTCCCTATCTTCACCGTAGAAATTCCTGTCTTACCGTCGGACGTCGGTTGCCCGCTCCGTCGAGCGGCCGCTGTGACCCCGGAAGGTCCTCGTAGGCGCAAATTCGCCGAGCTTATGGCCCACCATATTTTCACTGACGTACACCGGGATGAATTTGTTACCGTTGTGCACAGCGAGCGTAAGGCCAACAAAGTCGGGGGTAATGGTGGACCGCCTCGACCAGGTCCGTATGACCTTCTTGTCACCTGTCCGATTGACCTCTTCGACCTTCGCAGCCAGTTTCTGATCTACGAAAGGTCCCTTCTTGACCGATCTAGGCATTATTCAAAGCTCATTTCTGATTCCGCCGACGCACGATCCAGGCGTTGGACTTGCGCTTGCGCTTACGCGTCTTGTAACCCTTGGTTGGCTTGCCCCAAGGCGTGACGGGATGCCGGCCACCGGAGGACTTCCCTTCGCCGCCTCCATGAGGATGGTCGACTGGATTCATTACCACCCCCCGCACCTTTGGTCGTCGACCCAACCAACGAGCGCGACCCGCTTTTCCGAGTACGACTCTACCGTGATCTGGATTGCCAACCTGTCCGATAGTAGCCTGACAGGCAATCGTGACCTCCCTGATCTCACCCGAAGGCAACCTCAACTGCACGCGATCCCCATCGCGTGACATGATCTGCACTTCAGCGCCGGCACTGCGCGCCATCTTGGCGCCCTGCCCCGGGTTGAGCTCAATATTATGGACAGTCATGCCGACCGGTATACGTCCCAACGGCAGGGCATTGCCAACCGCGATTGGGGCGTCTGGTCCAGACTGGATCTCCGCACCCACTCCCAAGCCCTGGGGTGCGACGATATAGCGTTTTTCACCGTCGCGATAGACGATGAGGGCGATAAACGACGACCGGTTGGGATCGTACTCGATGGAACTCACCTTCCCAGGAATTCCGTGCTTGTTGCGTCGGAAATCAATGATTCGATATCTACGCTTGTGCCCACCGCCTCGGCGCCTGGCGGTCATGCGCCCGAGGTTGTTGCGACCACCTGACTTTGAAAGCGGCCTCGTCAGTGACTTCTCCGGCGTACTAGTCGTCAACTCATCAAATGAATTGACGGTTTTGAACCGCTGGGTGGGCGTGATAGGTCTAAATCTCTTTACCGGCATCGACTTCCCACTCTCTCCAACTACAGATTCTCAACCAATTCGATCGAGTCGCCAGATCGAAGTGTGACGTAGGCCTTCTTCCAGGCCCTGGTGGATCCCTGGTGGACGCCCTGCCTCTTCGGTTTACGCGCCACGTGCAACGTTCTTACCGACTTCACCCGGACCTCGAAAATGCTCTCAATCGCCTGTCGAATCTGGATCTTGTTTGCCCGTCGATCAACTCTGAAAGTGTAGGTATTTCGATCTCTCAGAATAGTCGCTTTTTCGGTAATCACCGGACTTTCGAGGACCCTCCTGAGATCGCTCATTCCGGTGACTCCTCCCCGCCGCGCCCTCGGTGAACCTCGGCGAGCACGTCGACGGCCTTGCGACTCAGGACCACTACATCAGCGGACACCACATCGTAAGTGCACACCGTCCCCGCGGGCCGCAACGTCACCCCCGGAATATTCCGGCTGGATTTGACCAGCACTGGAACGCTCTGGGGCGTAATGAACAGAATTCGCCCCGAATCCGTGAGCCCCCATGCCGATATGACTCCTGCGAAGGCCTTTGTACTAGGCTCGGGAAACTCGAAGTCATCGACTACTCGAACCTCGCTCGCCTTCCCCTTCAATGAAAGGGCCGAGCAGAACGCCAGGTGCTTGAGCGACTTGGTCATGTCGGTCCGATAGGACCGGGGCTTGGGTCCGAAGGCGACGCCACCGCCCCTCAGCAAAGGGGAGGTTACGGTTCCACGGCGCGCCATACCGGAACCCTTTTGCTTATGGTGCTTGCGACCCGATCGATTGACCTCCGCACGAGTCTTGGTCGACGCATTACCCTGACGTTTGTTCGCCTCGAAGGTAACGACAGCTCTGTAGAGCGCGTACTCCGACACGTCGGCGTCGAACAAGTGAGCGGGAAGTTCTACTGATCCCGCCTTCTGCCCTTCTGAGCTCATTACATCTACAGCACTCATCTGATCGGTCCGTGACCCCTCATCTCTTACACCTTGATGTCTATGCCGATTCCGGCGGGCAGATCCAACTTCATCAGTGAATCGACAGTCTGCGGCGTCGACTCGTATATATCGATGAGGCGCTTGTGGATTCTGGTTTCAAATTGCTCGCGAGATTTCTTGTCCACGTGTGGTCCTCGCAGGACGGTATACACCGTTCTTTGCGTTGGCAGGGGCACAGGGCCGACTATGCGGGCGCCGCTACGCCTGACGGTTTGAACTATCTCATCAACCGACTTGTCGAGGGCGGCGTGATCGTAGGCCTTAAGGCGGATCCTAATTCTATCGACTGACAACTGCCGTCTCCCTTAGCTCTCTCACTCTCACTCTCACTCTCACTCTCACTCACTTACGCCGATCACAACGCCTGACCCTATGGTCCTGCCGCCCTCGCGAATTGCGAAGCGCAGCTGCTCTTCGATGGCGATGGGCTGCCCCAGATTCACGTCTATAGTGACGTTGTCTCCTGGCATGACCATCTCGGTTCCCTCTGGAAGGTCAATGGAACCGGTTACGTCCGTTGTGCGAAAATAGAATTGTGGCCGGTAGCCGGTAAAAAAAGGCTTCTCCCTACCGCCCTCCTTGGAGGTCAAAACATACACCTCCGCCTTGAACTTCGTATGGGGAGTAATGCTTCCCGGCTTGCAAAGAACCATGCCGCGAAGAAGCTCGGACTTCTCGACGCCGCGCAACAGCAGTCCCACATTGTCTCCAGCCTGGCCGTCGTCGAGCAGCTTGCGGAACATCTCTACTCCGGTGCACACCGTTTTTCGGGTCTCTCTGATGCCGACGACCTCAAGATCCTCGCCCACCTTCACCCTGCCGCGCTCGATACGACCGGTACCGACCGTACCCCGCCCCTGGATGCTGAAGACATCCTCAACCGGCATCAGAAAGGGCAGATCGACCGGCCGCTCTGGCAATGGGATATACTCGTCAACGGCCTTCATCAGCTCTACGATGGCCTGACTGCCAATCTCGCTCTCGTCACCCTCGACCGTCTTAAGCGCCGATCCGCGGATCATGGGAACATCGTCGCCCGGATAGTCGTATTCGGAAAGCAACTCGCGCGTTTCCAACTCAACCAGGTCTAACAACTCAGGGTCATCCACCATGTCCACCTTGTTCAGATAGACGACGATCTTGGGGACATTCACCTGCCGGGCAAGAAGGATGTGCTCCCTAGTCTGGATCATCGGCCCGTCGGCGGCGCTGACCACGAGGATGGCGCCGTCCATCTGCGCGGCACCCGTGATCATATTCTTGATATAATCAGCGTGACCCGGACAGTCCACGTGGGCATAGTGCCGCGCTACGGTCTCATATTCCTGGTGCGAGACGTTGATCGTTACGCCACGGGCCTTTTCTTCGGGGGCATTGTCGATGTCGTCAACCGACTTAACTTCCGCGAGTCCGTCTTTGGCCAGTACTATGGTAATGGCAGCCGTTAAAGTCGTCTTCCCATGATCGACGTGGCCAATGGTCCCTATGTTTACGTGCGGCTTTGTACGTTTGAACTTGTCCTTTGCCATTTCTTCCTCTCCTCTTGCTAGCCCTGCGGCCACCTTACACGTTATGCTCTACTCGACCCCTCGGCCACTCACCGCCGCTGGTCGACACCTTGAACTTTGGCGACTATTTCTTCCATTATCTGACGGGGCACCTCTCGGAACTTCGCAAACTGCATGGTAAACACGGCCCTGCCCTGCGTAAGAGAGCGGAGACGCGTCGCGTAGCCGAAGGTTTCCGCAAGGGGCACAACAGCGCTAACGACCTGAGCGTCGGAACGGACATTAATGCCCTGAATATCGGATCGATGTGAACTCAGGTCGCCGACCACGTCTCCCAGATACTGCTCCGGCAGCACAACTTCCAGGTCCATGATGGGCTCCATCAAGAAAGGACCGGCCTCCTTTAGACCCTCTTTCAGGGCCATTGACCCAGCTATCTTGAAGGCCATTTCGGAGGAATCGACTTCGTGATAAGACCCGTCCACGAGCACGACCTTGAGGTCTTCAATCGGATACCCTGCCACGGGCCCGGAGGACATCGCCTCCTGAATCCCGTCGCGCACACAGGAGATATACTCCCTGGGCACGTTCCCGCCGACGACCTTGGATTCAAAGACCAGTCCAGTCCCAGGCTCGCCAGGTTCCAACTCGATCTCGACGTGGCCGAACTGGCCCCGTCCGCCGGTCTGGCGCACGAAACGACCCGTTGCCTCCGCTGCCGAACGGATCCCCTCCTTGTAAGCTACCTCTGGTCGGCCTACATTGACGCCGACCTTGAATTCTCGAGCGAGACGGTCGGTCAGAATCTCGAGATGCAGCTCACCCATACCCGAAATCACCGTCTGCCCGGTATCACTGTCGACACGCACCTTAAAGGTGGGATCTTCCTCGCTGAGCTTGGCCAGGGCCGCGTGCAGGTGTTCCTGGTCCGTCCTTGTCTTAGGCTCGACGGCCACGTGCACGACCGGATCGGCGAACTCGATTTTCTCGAGCTGTATGACGTGCTCCTCATCGCAGATGGTGTCGCCCGTCGTCGTGTTCTTGAGCCCAACCATGGCGATGATATCACCAGCACAGACCTCCTTGCGCTCGGTGCGATCGTTGGCGTGCATTTCCAGGAGCCGGGAAACTCGCTCCCGCCTACCAGTGCTGACATTGTAGACGTAGGATCCGGCCATCAAACTACCCGAATAAACCCGGACGAAGGTCAGGCGCCCGACATAGGGGTCGGTCATCACCTTGAAAGCCAGCCCGGCGAAGGGCTCGTCGTCATTCGCCTTGCGGACCACTACCTCCTCGGAATTCGGGATCAATCCCTCGACTTGGGGAACATCGCCCGGCGATGGCAACAGCGCCACAATAGCGTCCAGCAGACGCTGAACCCCCTTGAAGCGGAAAGCACTGCCACAGGTTACCGGCACCGCCTTGAGAGCAATCGTGGCCCTGCGAAGAGCACTGATGATCTCCTCTGGGGTGATTTCTACTCCATCGAGAAACTTTTCCAGCAGGTGATCATCAAATTCCGCGACGGCTTCGAGCATCTTCTCACGGTACTCGAGCGCCTGCTCCATTAGATCTTCGGGGATCTCAGTCTCGAAAAAACTGGCCCCCTGAGTACTGTCTTCATAGGTGATGGACTTCATCTCGATGAGATCGATGAGACCAGTGAAGGTCTCGCCAGCACCTATCGGCAATTGGATGGGAACGAAATTGCTGGCCAGTCGTTCTCCAAGCATCTCCAGCACGCGGAGGAAGTCTGCGCCGTTTCGATCCATCTTGTTGACGAAGGCTATACGCGGCACGCCATATCGGTCAGCCTGGCGCCACACCGTTTCAGACTGGGGCTCGACACCCCCAACTGCACAGAAGACTCCGACGGCACCATCGAGAACCCTGAGCGACCTTTCGACCTCCGCCGTGAAGTCCACATGACCTGGCGTATCGATAATATTGATGTGGTGGTCCTTCCACGTACAAGCCGTAGCCGCCGAGGTGATGGTAATCCCCCGCTCGCGCTCCTGGTCCATCCAGTCCATGGTGGTTGTGCCGTCGTGCACCTCGCCCATCCGGTGCAGACGACCTGTATAGAACAGGATGCGCTCTGTCGTGGTGGTTTTTCCAGCGTCAATATGGGCGGTGATGCCGATATTGCGAACGCGCTCTATGTCGAATGTGCGTGGCACTTTCCTATACTTCTCTCTGCTGTTAGAATCTGTAGTGCGCGAAAGCCTTGTTGGCATCGGCCATGCGGTGCACGTCGTTGCGGGCGCGAATCGCCCCACCTTCTCCCTTGGAAGCAAGCACAAGCTCATTGGCCAGCTTGTCCGCCATGGTCCGCTCGGAGCGCTCGCGCGCGTAGCGAATGAGCCACTTGATGGCCCTGGTCGTGCGTTCTTCAGGCCGGACCTCCAATGGCACCTGGTAGGTCTGAGACCCGACGCGGCGAGACTTCGTCAACACCATCGGTTTGGTGTTTTCTACCGCTTTCATGAATACATCTATGCCCTGCAGCTCGGAACGCTCGGTCACCATGTCCATGGCCGAGTAAAAAATCTTCTCGGCCACACTCTTCTTGCCCCCCTTCATCAAACAGTTGATAAAGCGGGCGGCCAGGACACTATTGAACTTAGGGTCCGGGAGAATTCGTCGTTTTACAGCTCGGCGTCTACGTGACATGGTCAATCACCGCCAAAGGGTGGAGTGGGCCTGCTATAGCCGATGCAGATCACGATTCGCGCTTGGCGCCATATTTTGAACGGCTCTGCTTCCGCTCCGACACGCCACTGGCATCCAGGACGCCCCGAATGATGTGATAGCGAACCCCGGGGACATCTTTGACGCGCCCACCGCGTATCAGGACGATTGAGTGCTCCTGGAGATTATTACCCTCGCCAGGTATGTACGCCGCCACCTCCTGGCCTGTCGTCAGCCGCACCCGGGCCATTTTTCTGAGCGCGGAATTGGGCTTCTTGGGAGTGGTGGTGTAGACCCGCGTGCAGACGCCGCGCCGCTGCGGACACCCCTGCAGTGCGGGGGCGTCTCGACGCTTTCCCTGGCTCTTTCTTCCCTTGCGGATGAGCTGATTGATCGTGGGCAATGGATCCTCTTCCCATTCTGGTTGTCGGGCGCATTGTTGAAGCATCAAAGACCGTTTGGCAGTCGCGCAGGCGGCCTTCAGCGCGCCTTACTATAACCTCAAAATTTAAGCAGTAATTCGCTAAACGTCAATACTATTTTACCGTTACGGCCTCTGCCACGGAGTCGAGATCGGCCGCCGACTCCTGTCCGTTACCGGACACTTCCTCCTCCTCAGGAGCGCTGTCGGCGTAGGTCACTCCCCGATAGAGGATAGCACCGGTTCCAGCGGGTATCAGCCGCCCGATGATCACGTTTTCCTTCAGGCCTCTCAGGTGATCGACCTTCCCCTGCACCGCGGCCTCGGTGAGGACGCGAGTAGTCTCCTGGAAGGAGGCGGCTGATATGAAACTGTCTGTGCGCAGAGAAGCCCGGGTGATACCCAGCAGGATGGGCTGGCAGATCGCCGGGTCCCCACCCTCGGTCAAAACCTTTTCGTTTTCTCTGTTGAAGCGGATCTTGTCGACTTCCTCACCCTCGAGAAAGTTGGTGTCGCCCGGATCGAGGAGACGCACCTTCTGAAGCATCTGGCGGACGATTACCTCGATGTGCTTATCGTTGATCGCCACGGCCTGCAACCGGTAGACATCCTGGATTTCGTTGACGACATACTCCTGGACCATGTGCACGCCCCGGACCTGTAGAATGTCGTGGGGATTTACCGCGCCTTCGGAGAGGCGCTCGCCGGCCACGACGACATCACCCTCGTGTACCCGCATGTGCTTGCCGTACGGCACGAGATACTTGCGCTCTTCGCCGTCCTCGGAGGTAACCAAAACCTCGCGATTACCCCTCACCACGCCGCCGAATCTCACCGAGCCATCGATTTCCGATATCACCGCCGGCTCCTTTGGGCGGCGGGCCTCGAAGAGCTCGGCTACGCGGGGAAGTCCACCGGTGATGTCCCTGGTCTTTGACCGCTCTCTGGGAATTTTCACCAGAACCGTACCGGGAAACACCTCCTGTCCGTCAGTCACCAGAAGACGGGCGCCAACGGGGATGATAAAGGAGCGCATGTTCGCGTCGCCGGTGACCATGTCGATCTGGGGGCTCAGAGACCGATCGCGCTGTTCGACGATCACTCCGGCGCTGAGCCCCGTGGTCTCGTCGAACTCGGTCCGCAGGGTGACTTCATCGACGATGTCGATGAATTTCACTTTCCCCGCCCGATCGGTGATGATGACGTTGTTGTAAGGATCGCATTCGTACAATACCTGGGAGGCGTCGACGGTTACGTTGTCCTCCACCTTCAGGACGCCGCCGTAGGGCACATTGATCCGACTCCTTATCCGGTTCTGCTCGTCCAGCAGCTCGATAGCGCCGTTGCGACCGGTCACGATAAGCCCGATATCGGGATGAGTGACCGTGGAGATATTGACGAATCGGGTTGTCCCCTGTCGCCGAGCGGTAATCTGGGACTGCTCGGTGATCCGGCTCGCGGTCCCTCCGATGTGGAAGGTTCGCAGCGTCAGCTGAGTGCCGGGCTCGCCAATACTCTGGGCGGCGATGACTCCGACCGCCTCCCCGATATTCACCATTCTCCCCGAGGCCAGATTTCTGCCGTAGCACTTGGCGCAAACGCCGCGATTCGACTCACAGCTCAGGACCGACCGTATGCGTACCATCTCGGCTCCTGACTCAGCGATTCTGCCCGCATCGGACTCTTCAAGCAGGGTGTCGGCCTCAGTAACCACGTTGCCGTCGGCATCGAGCACGTCGTCCAGGTTCACACGGCCCACGATGCGGTCGGCGAGCGGCTCGACGATCTCCTCACCGTCCTTCAGCGCGCCGGTCCAGATGCCCTGCCCCGTGCCGCAGTCCTCTTCACTGATCACCACGTCCTGAGCCACGTCCACCATTCGCCGCGTCAGGTATCCCGCTTCAGCCGTCTTCAGAGCTGTGTCGGCGAGGCCCTTCCTGGCACCGTGGGTGGAAATGAAGTACTCCAGCACGGACAGCCCCTCTTTGAGAGAGGCGATAATCGGCGTCTCGATGATCTCGCCAACAGCGCCGGTGAGCTTTTTCTGGGGCTTGTTCATGAGGCCGCGCATGCCGCCCAGCTGCTTGATCTGATCTTCACTGCCACGGGCCCCGGAGTCCTTCATGATGAAGACCGAGTTGAAGCCCTCCTCGGCGTCTTCCAGGGCGCTCTGCACGGCCCGCGAAACGGAGGATGAGGCGTGGGTCCAGATGTCGATGATCTTGTTGTAGCGCTCGCCGTCGGTTATGATGCCATTGGCGTATTGCTCACGGACCTTACTGACTTCCTCGAAAGCCTCATCGATGATCGCCGTCTTCTCTTTGGGGATGATAATGTCATCGACGGCCACGGTTACACCGGCCATGGTGGCGTGGTGATACCCAAGTCGCTTCAGCTGATCGACAAACTCTGCCGTTCGCCGGTTACCCATGCGCCGGTGGACCTCCCCGGTAATTTTCTTGATGTCGCCCTTTTCGATGTTCTGATTGACGAAATCCATCTCCGGAGGCAATACTTCGTTGAAGATTATCCTGCCAACCGTCGTATCGAGTATTTCTCCCTTGATGCGGACCTTGATCGGCTGATGCAGCGTGATCCGCTCCGATTCGTATGCAGCACGAGCCTCCGTGCCGGTGGCGAAACGGCGCTCCTCTTTGCTGGCGGCACTGAAACGGACTTTGGTCAAATAGTAGCTACCCAGGACAATGTCCTTGGGATCCATCATGATGACCGGCTCTCCGTCGGCGGGCTTCAGCAGATTCTGAGCAGACAGCATGAGCAGTCTCGCCTCGATCTGAGCCTCGAAGGAAAGAGGGACGTGCACGGCCATCTGATCGCCGTCGAAATCGGCGTTGAAAGCAGCACAGACCAGAGGGTGCAGCTGGACCGCCTTCCCCTCGACCAGAATGGGCTGAAACGCCTGGATGCCCAGTCTGTGCAAGGTGGGTGCGCGGTTCAACAGCACACAGTGGTCGGCGATGATCTCCTCCAGGATGTCCCACACCTCCGAGCGCTCTCGCTCCACCAGTTTCTTGGCGCTCTTTACCGTCTGAACCAGACCCTTCTCCTCGAGTTTGCGAATCACGAAGGGCTTGAAAAGCTCCAGTGCCATGCTCTTGGGCAGGCCACATTGGTGGAGTTTGAGGTCGGGTCCCACGACGATCACGGAACGGCCCGAATAGTCAACGCGTTTACCGAGCAGATTCTGCCTGAATCTGCCCTGCTTGCCTTTGAGCAGATCGCTGAGAGATTTGAGAGACCGGTTGCCGTCTCCCCTGACTGCGCGGGAACGCCGCCCATTGTCGAAAAGAGCGTCCACCGCCTCCTGAAGCATACGCTTCTCATTGCGCAGGATGACCTCCGGCGCCTTTATGCTGATAAGCTTCTTGAGACGGTTGTTTCGGTTGATAACGCGTCGGTAAAGGTCGTTGAGATCGGATGTGGCGAAACGTCCGCCCTCCAGGGGTACTAGAGGACGCAGATCGGGGGGAATCACGGGGATCACCTCCAGAATCATCCACTCCGGACGATTCTCCGACTGCCGGAACGCCTCCACAACTTTCAGACGCTTGAGAGCGTCCTGCTTGCGCTGAATTGACGTCTCCATCCGCACCCGGGCCCGCAATTCGGCCGACATCTCCTCTATGTCGATGAGAGAGAGCAGGTGGCGCACGGTCGGAGCTCCCATTCCCACTTCCGGATCGTGTCCTTGCTCGCGCAGTTCCAGAAGTTCCTCTTCGGTGATTAGCGCCATACTCTCGAGCGGCGCATCCTTCGGATCCATGACCACATAAGACTCGTAGTAGAGGACCCTTTCGAGGTTGCGCATGGAGATGTCGAGCAGGGCGGCTATCCTTGACGGCAACGACTTGAAGTACCAGATGTGGGACACCGGCACAGCTAACTCGATATGACCCAGTCGCTCTCGGCGGACCTTTGCCTGGGTCACCTCAACGCCGCAGCGATCACAGACAACGCCGCGATAGCGGATGCCCTTGTACTTGCCGCAGTGGCAGTTCCAGTCTTTCACCGGGCCGAAAATACGCTCGCAGAACAGACCATCCCGCTCTGGTTTGAAGGAGCGGTAGTTGATAGTTTCCGGCTTCGTCACCTCTCCGTGGGACCAGGATCGAATGGTATCGGGAGAGGCGAGCTGAATGCGAATCGAATCGAAATCTGTGGCTTTTCTCGAGTTGTTGTTTTTTATCACTTCGCTAACCCTCGCTTGTTGGTCTCGATTCTAAAGAGCCTGTTGGTCTTAATTCTGAAAAGCCTGTTGGTCTTAATTCTAAAAAACCTGTCGAACGTGCACGTTGCCTGCGGAACCAGATATATCACTCAGTAGGGGTCGGGAACCATGCTGTCTTCCAGGATCACGTCCAGACAGAGGCTCTGCAACTCCTTCACCAGAACGTTGAACGACTCGGGTATGCCTGGCTCGGGAGGATTCTCTCCCTTGACGATGGCCTCGTAAATCTTCGATCTGCCCGCCACGTCGTCGGATTTGACCGTGAGCATCTCCTGGAGCGTGTAGGCTGCGCCGTACGCCTCCAGCGCCCATACCTCCATCTCACCGAAACGCTGACCGCCGAACTGGGCCTTGCCGCCCAGCGGCTGCTGGGTGACGAGGGAGTAAGGCCCGATGGAGCGGGCGTGGATTTTGTCGGCGACCAGATGCGTGAGCTTGAGCATGTATATGAAGCCGACGGTGACGCGCTTGTCCAATTGTTGACCCGTGCGGCCGTCATAAAGCACGGCCTTGCCGTCTTCAGGCAGGCCCGCCTCCTTCAGGTAAGCGCGGACCTCATCGTGCGTGGCGCCGTCGAAGACCGGAGTGGCGACGCGGGCACCGAGGGCCTGGGCAGCCGCTCCGAGGTGAGTCTCGAAGATTTGCCCCAAGTTCATGCGGGATGGAACTCCGAGAGGATTGAGGACGATGTCGATGGGCGTCCCGTCTTCCATACAGGGCATGTCTTCTTCTGGAACTACCGCAGCTACGACACCCTTGTTTCCGTGCCGACCGGCCATCTTATCGCCCACTGCGAGTTTCCGCTTCTTGGCAACGTACACCCTGACCAGCTGAACGATGCCGGGAGGTAGCTCATCGCCGCGCGTCAAGCGCTCTCCGGCCCGCTCCATCTGCTCTCCCACGAGCCGAATCTGCTCGGCGGCGTAGTGCATCAGGGAGTCGGTCTTCTCGTTGACGACGGGGTTGTCCGTCCAGCCCTCTTCGGGCGTGAGGGTGGCGAAATCCACTCGAGCCAGGAGGCGCTCACTCACCTGCGTGCCCTCGCGCACAACAACCGTGCCGTCCTCCTTGCTGTGAATCCTGGCCAGCTTCTCTTCACCAATCAACTGGATGAACTGGCGGTCTCGCTCCTGGCGCAACCGCTGAACCTGTTCAGCGACCTCCTCCCGCATCTTGGCGATCTCCGCCTTCTCCTTCTTCTTGGAGGCCTCCGCCCTGTCCTTTCTGGAAAAGACCTTGCGGGAGATAACCACGCCTTCCATCCCGGGCGGGGCTTTGAGCGAGGCGTCGCGCACATCCCCGGCCTTCTCGCCGAAGATGGCCCGAAGCAGCCGCTCCTCTGGCGAGAGCTCGGTTTCACCCTTTGGCGTGACCTTGCCCACCAGGATGTCTCCCGGGCCCACCTCAGCGCCGATGCGGACAATACCCTCGTCGTCCAGATTGCGCACCGCCAGCTCGCTGACGTTGGGAATTTCCCGCGTTATCTCCTCCTGCCCGCGTTTCGTGTCTCGCACCTGCAGCTCGAACTCCTCGATGTGGACCGAGGTGAAGACATCGACTTTGAGGAGTCTCTCGCTGATGACGATGGCATCCTCGAAGTTGTATCCGTTCCACGGCATGAAGGCCACCAGGACGTTCATGCCGAGAGCCAGCTCGCCGTTTTCGGTTGCGGGACCGTCGGATATCACCTGCCCCTTCTCCACCTTGTCCCCCACGCCAACAAGGGGTCTCTGGTTTATGCAGCAGTCCTGATTCGAGCGGCTGAACTTCGTGAGCTTGTAGACATCCTCGTCGGCCGTGTCGAGCGGGGAAAGCGGCTTACTGTGCTCCTTGTCGCGTCTGATGATGATTCGGTCGGCCTGTACGTCCACCACCTCGCCCGGGTTGCGCGCCATCCCCGCGGCGCCGGAATCGCGGGCGACCTTGCCCTCCATTCCGGTACCGACAAACGGCGCCTGAGTGAACAGGAGCGGTACCGCCTGACGCTGCATGTTGGATCCCATCAGGGCGCGGTTGGCATCATCGTGTTCGAGGAAGGGAATCAACGCCGCCGCCGCGCTTACCAGTTGCTTGGGCGAAACATCCATGTACTGGACCTCGTCATGCGTGCACATGGGATAGTCGTCGCGCCGGCGCGCCTTTACCAACTCATTTACGAAGCTGCCATCGTCGTTGAGAATCTCATTGGCCTGAGCGACGGTGAAGCGATCTTCCTGGTCTGCGGAGAGGTACTCGATCTCATCAGTCACCTTGCCGTCGACAACCTTTCTATAGGGTGTCTCAAGAAACCCGAAAGCGTTCACCCGGGCGAACGTGCTCAGCGAAGAGATGAGGCCGATGTTGGGACCCTCCGGAGTTTCGATGGGACAGATGCGGCCGTAGTGCGTATAGTGCACATCTCTGACTTCAAATCCTGCCCGCTCCCTGCTCAAGCCGCCGGGCCCCAGAGCGCTGAGCCGACGCTTGTGCGTAAGCTCGTCGAGAGGGTTGTTCTGCTGCATGAACTGCGACAGCTGACTACTACCGAAAAAGGCCTGCACTACGGTAGACACGGTGCGCGCATTGACGAGATCGTGGGGCGTGATCTGGTCCTCGCGTCTGAGACTCATACGTTCGCGAATGGTCCTGGACATACGCGTCAGCCCGATGCTGAACTGATTGGCCAGCAACTCTCCCACCAGTCGGATACGGCGATTCCCGAGATGATCGATGTCGTCGGTGAATCCCTGGCCCATTCTCAATTCGAGGAGATAGGTGATGATGGACATGAAATCCTCCAGGTGGAGGATCGTGCTCTCCATGGGGATGTCCAGATCGAGGCGTCGATTGATGCGGTACCGACCTACATCTCCCAGGTTGTAGCGTTTGGGATTGAAGAACAGACGGTCTAGCAGCGCACGGGCGGTTTCGATGTTTGGCGGATCACCCGGACGCAGCAAGTTATAGAGGCGGGTGAGGGCGTCATCTTCTCCCTCGCTGGGGTCCTTCTTGAGAGTATTCTCCAACACCCCTGGGTCGTTTGGACCCGGGCCCAAGAGGACGCGGATTTTCTTGAGGCCCGCAGCCTTCAAAGCCTCGATGTTTTCGGACGTGATTTCCTCGTAGGCCTCCACTACGACCTCACCTGTCTTCTTGTCTACGATATCCTCGTCCGCACAGTACCTTCCCGCCAACTCGTCATCGACTGCCGCGTCTTCCATCTCGCGAAACAGCGAGATAATCTCGCCGGGACGCGAGAACCCCAGGCCCTTCAGCAACAACGTCACCGGGAGCTTGCGTCGCCGATCGATGTGCACGTACATGATGTCGTTGATGTCCAGACTGAACTCGAGCCACGGGCCCTTGGAGGGAAGGATCCGAGCCGAAAACAGCCGCTTGCCGTTGGGGTGTATCGTCTCGTCAAAGAACACGCCCGGCGATCGGTGCAGCTGACTTACCACCACGCGTTCAGCCCCGTTGATGACGAAGGTTCCCTCCTCGGTCATGAGCGGCAACTCCCCGAGGAAAACAGCCTGCTCCACGACATCCTTGACCGGCTTGTCGGGGCTGTCCTTATCGCGGGAGATCAGCCGCAGGGTGGACCGTAGCGGCGCCGCAAAGGTCATCCCTCGCTCGCGGCACTCTTCGACGCTGTACCGAGGATTGCCGATCGAGTAGTCCACGTACTGCAAGGAGTAGATGCCGTGTGTATCGGCGATGGGAAAGATGCTTCCGAACACCATGTGCAGCCCTCGTCGCAAACGCCGGCGGGGGGGTGTCTCGAGCTGGAGAAACGACCGATAAGAATCGATCTGGACCTCGAGAAGGTTCGGCATCGGCACTACTTCTGGGATTTTACCGAAGGAACGTCTCTCGGTATTTCCGTTAGTCGTCGCGGTCAATTCCTGGACTCCTTATGGATGGAAAAGCTGAAAGCTCGAAAAGCGGAAAGCTCACGGAGGTTTGGGTGCCGGCACATCGCGCCGGCACCGCGCTCCATGAGCTTTCGGAGTGGGCTCTGCAGAGAATCCGGAATACTGAGATCATGTGCCACAGGACAATTGCATCCTGTGCTCTTTACTTGATTTCCACGCCTGCGCCAGCCTCTGACAGTTTGGCGTGAATCTCGTCCGCTTCCTGCTTGGTGATCCCTTCCTTTACTGCCTTGGGGGCCTCGTCTACCAGAGCCTTGGCCTCTTTCAGACCCAGGCTGGTGATCTCACGCACAACCTTGATCACCTGGATCTTCTTGTCTCCAGGGCCGGTGATGACCACGTCAAAGGAGTCCTTCTCCTCCTCCTCCTCCTCCTCCGCCCCGCCGCCAGCCGCGCCGGCCATCATCACCGGAGCGGCAGCTGAAACACCAAATTTGTCCTCGAGGGCCTTCACCAGGTCGGCCAACTCGAGAACAGTCAGGCCGCCAATGCTGTCCAACAGCTCGCTCACCTTCGGGCTGAGATCTCCTTCGTCACTCATCTGTCGACATCCTCCATAGAGTAGGGGTATCGGTCAAGCTCAAAAATCCGAAATTGGGTTGGGTCATGGGCTCTTACCCGGTTCAGTCGCCACTCTTCGTTTCGTCCCGGCGACTCTCCTCAAGGGCAGCCAGAGTGCCTACGAGACTGCGCAGCACTCCCGCCAGGACACTCGCCAGCCCGTAGACGGGGCTGCGAACCGATCCCATCAATTTGGCGATGAGTTCGTCGCGGGAAGGAAGCAACGCCAGCTGCTTGACCTGGTCAGGAGAGAGCATATCGCCGTCGAGATAGCCCGACTTGATGGCGAGTTTCCCGCCTTTATCGATGAATTGCTGCAGGATCCTCGCCGGCTCCAACGGATCCTCGCGGGCGAAGGTCATCGCTGTTGGACCCGACAGGTATTCCGCTAGCCCATCTAGACCAGCATCGACGGCCGCGCGCTTAGCCAGCCGGTTCTTCACCACTTGATAGTCGACCGATGCGCCGCGAAGAGATCGGCGCAATTCCGTCACCGATGCCACGTCGAGGCCAGTGAAGTCAGCTATGAAGATGGACTTCGCCTCCGTCATCTTCCGCGACAGGTCGTTTACTTGCTCGGCTTTTTCAGCGGTGGGCATCTCTATTACAATCCTCCAGATTCTCCGAAATCGCCATCACAGATCCACCTCATGCGGCCAGTGCCGAAGGGTCGATCCGCACACCAGGCCCCATGGTAGAGGACATGATCAGCTTTCTTATGTATTGACCCTTGGTCGACGCGGGCCGATTTCGAACGATAGCGTCAGAGAAAGCCCTGGCATTCTCGATCAGTGCCTGATTTTCGAACGACAATTTGCCGATGGGGGCCTGGGCGCTGTTGCCGGACTTGCTGTCGGCCCGAAACTCTACCCTTCCGGCCTTGGCCTGAGTCACGGCCTGACCGATTTCCCTGGTCACGGTACCGGATTTGGGGTTAGGCATCAAACCTCGAGGACCTAGAATTCGCCCTAACTTCCCTACCTGCCCCATCATATCAGGAGATGCGATAACCAGATCGAAATCCAACCAGCCTCCCTGGATTTTCTCTATGATATCGGCACCGCCCACATGATCGGCACCAGCCTCGGCAGCAGCGGTTTCGAGATCTCCCTGGGTGACGACCACGACTCTCACTTCTTTTCCCGTGCCGTGTGGTAGCATCACCGTGCCGCGCAGTGTCTGGTCGGCCTGGCGTCCATCAATTCCAAGATTGAACGACAACTCCACGGACTCGTCGAAGCCGCGCTTGGGGAAACTCTTCAGAAGAGTTATCGCCTCCTCAAAATTGCGGGCCTCGCGCTTGTCGTAGGCCTCTATCGCTTCACGATATTTCCTGCCTCTTTTAGCCATTCGGCGCCCTCCTGTGGCTGCCTCGCCTACTACTCGACAACGAGCCCCATGCTGCGAGCCGTGCCGGCGATCATCTCGATGGCGGCATCGACATCGTTGGCGTTCAGATCCTCCATCTTGGTCTGGGCGATCTCCCGCAACTGATCCCGAGTGACGGTTCCCACCTTGTCGCGATTGGGTACCCCGGACCCCTTCTCGATGCCTGCGGCGCGCTTCAAAAGGACGGACGCGGGGGGGGTCTTCGTGATGAAAGTAAAACTCCGGTCGGCGTAAACCGTGATGACAACCGGGATAATCAAGCCTTGTTTATCTTTCGTGGTGGCGTTGAAGGCCTTGCAGAACTCCATAATATTGACGCCGTGCTGACCCAGGGCAGGGCCCACGGGTGGCGTCGGCGTGGCCGAACCCGCCGGTATCTGCAGCTTTATCGTCGCCAGTTCTTTCTTCGCCATTCTCGATCCAATCGCAATTAGTCTAAAAGATCTCGACCACTAGGCTTGCTGTCTTGCCCGTGTCCGAGCGCCTGCCGGCTAGAATCCACGCTGCTCCGCTTCGTCCACCGGCTCGACCTGAAGCATATCCAACTCGACCGGAGTGCCGCGACCGAAGATACTGACCATGATCTTGAGCCGGCGCTTTTCGGGGATGACCTCCTGAACCGTGCCGATAAAATCTTTGAAGGCCCCGTCGTTCACCTTGACCTGATCGGCGATGGAAAAGGGGATATCCTCTACGTCCTGAGACTTGCGGCGGTCGATCTGACCTAAGACACGATCGACCTCTTCCTGACTCAGAGCTTGGGGTTTTCTGCCAGGACCGACGAAATTGGTAACCCCGGGGATATTCGTAACCAAGTGCCAGGCATCCTTGGTCATCTCCATCTCCACCAGCACATAACTGGGGAGAAACCGCTTCTTGGTAACAGTCTTCTTGCCGGCCCGCATCTCCACTACCTCCTCGGTGGGTACAACCACCTGAGCAATAGCAGACTCCGCGGCGGCGGACTCGATGAGAGACTCCAGGTAAGTCTTTACCTTGTTCTCGTGGCCCGAATAGGTGTGCAGGGCGTACCAGTAAACGGCCATTTTCTTGCTTTAGCTATCCTTCGCCACGTCCGGGTGCCTGACCCGCGCACCCGGCGACAATGACTGGCAATCGATATCCCGGCAAACGATATTCCGGCGAACGATATCAGAGATCAATGAGAATCCCTCGGACGAACGAGAGGATAAGGTCGAAGAGCCCGATGAAAAGAGAAAAGATTACTGAGAATACCACGACTACCTTTGTGGAGTTAATCAGATCGTCGCGGGTAGGCCAGATGACTCTGGTGAACTCCGCACGAACTTCACTGATAAAAGTACTGATCTTCTCCCACATCCCAGTTTCGCAGTCCCAGACCTATATAATCAGGCTCAGATTGTCCAATGTAGCTGCAAGCTGACGTCCCCGCGGCGAAGAATGCAGGCCTGGCAGGACTCGAACCTGCAACCCCCGGTTTTGGAGACCGGTGCTCTACCAAATTGAGCTACAGACCTACAACAGCCTATGCACACCTCCACCTCACACACCCTATCGGGTCTCTTTGTGTGCAGTGTGCTTGCGGCACCGCTTGCAGTACTTCCGGTACTCCACTCGACCCGGATGAGTTCGCCGGTTCTTCGTGGTGTTGTAGTTGCGCAGGCTACACGCCTCGCACTCTAGTGTTATCTGCTCTCTTGGCATGCCTGTGAGGGGAGTTGAGGTCGGACTGGCGGCAAACCACCCAGTGGCAAACCGGTTGTCCAACGTTTAAGTAAATGTTTTCTCTGGACTTACAACGTGGAAAGAGGTCCAAAAATACGAGATATCCGAAAAAATGCGTGGAGCCGATGACCAGGCTTGAACTGGTGACCTCGTCCTTACCAAGGACGCGCTCTACCGACTGAGCTACATCGGCCTGAAACAAAGTCGGCTGAAACAAAGTCGGCTGAAACAAAGTCGGCTGAAACAAAGTCGGCTGAAACAAAGTCGGCTGAAACAAAGTCGGCTTACAGAAACGACACTGACATGTAAAACTTCTAAGCTGTATGGAGCGGGAAACGGGACTCGAACCCGCGACATCGAGCTTGGAAGGCTCGCGCTCTAGCCAACTGAGCTACTCCCGCCTGATGCCCCCTCGCCCGGATCTAACTGCCGGAACTAAGTGATTGGCCCACATGCAGTTAATCACAGACTAAGTTGACCCAAGAACTCTTATAAATTGACCCAGACTCTTAGCTGACACAGCCTGTGCCCGCAGTTAAATACAGCCAAGGAAGATAGAGCCTATTTTGATAACTGTCAAGAGGTGTATGCCGACGGCGATTGGAGTCAGCGACTTATCTTGAGGATCTTGTAGGAAAGCTTCCCGACGGGGACATCTATCTCCACTTCCTCCCCTTCGAGGTGCCCGAGCAATCCTTGCCCGATGGGTGAAACGGTGGAAATCTTCCCTTGCTCAAAATCAGCTTCCTCGGGAGCTACGAGGGTGTACGTCAGCTGTCGGTCCTGCTTGAGGTCCTGCAGCTCCACCGTGGCGCCGATGTATACCTTGTCATCGGGAATGTCCTCGTTCTCCAGCAAGCGAGCGCGGCTCAGAGTCTCCTCGAGCTTGTTTATACGCTGCTCAAGAAACATCAACCGCTCCTTGGCGGCCGCGTATTCGGCATTCTCGGAAAGATCCCCGAACTCCCTGGCGTACTGCAGCCCCGCCCTCGCTTTGGATCGCTCCGACCCCTTCAACTCCTGGAGCTCGTCCCGCAGCTTCTCGTAGCCCTCTCTCGAGAGATAAACGTCGCTCATTGTTGGTTCTCCTAGAGCAGTTGCCCAGTTCCCCAGTTGCCCACAGCAGGTTGTGACTCGGGTCCCGATACCCCAACGAGGTCTGGCGCCCCTGATGACAGGGCCGTCCCCAGATGCACACGGGACCCACCATACAAAAAGCGGAAGCGTCGATGTGTCAAAACACCGCTTCCGCTGAGTGGGCCCCAGTTAACACCCACACTAAAGTCACTATATAGTCAGGACTACAGAACTAAAGTTGGAGTAATATAGCATATTCGAGGATCCTGTGCAAGCTCAAACGGATTCGCCAGAACGCCCTCGCCAACTCGTTCGTCCCCCTGAGGTCCAGACCAAGATCGAGTGCCTGCCCTTTCGCCGGTGGCCCGCACTTTCGCCGGTAGCACTGTCGAGTTATCTTCCGCTCTATTCGGAACCTTCACCTCCCCTGGGGGTTTCGACCGTCTTGCACAACCCTCTCCCCCGCAAGCTCCAATTTTGCCAAACGGAACCATTATGCGCTTCCTGCATTGCGCTGATCTCCACTTGGGTGTGGAGAACTACGGGCGAATCGATCCCGCCACGGGACTCCACACGCGTTTCCTTGATTTTGTGCGCTGCCTCGAGTTCGTCGTTGACCTGGCCTTAGAAAAGGCCGTCGACATGGTCCTGTTCGCCGGCGATATCTACAAGTCCCCCGCCCCGAATCCGACCTGGCAGAGGGAATTCGCCCTTCAGTTGCATCGACTCCAGGAGGCGCGAGTACCCGTCGTCATTGTCGTTGGCAATCACGATACGCCCTCCTCCTTCGGCAGGGCGACGTCGGTAGATGTCTTCAATGCTCTCGCCCTCAGGGATACCTATGTCTTGCGGCGCCCGCGGACCATCCGGATCGAAACCGTATCTGGACCGATCCAGATCTCCGGCCTGCCCTGGCCCACTCGTCATCACTTGCGCACCGCACCCCATCTGAAAGAACTGGACCAGGAGGCGGTCAATCGCAAGATCGAACAGATGTGTGTCGCTCAGATCCAGGAACTGGCCCGGCAACTCGACCCAGACGTACCGGCTGTCCTGGCATCACACATAGCTGCCGCGGGGGCGACCTATTCGGGATCGGAGCGCACCGCCGTCATCGGGCTCGACCCGACGATTCTTACCGGCTCTCTGGCCAACCCGGCTTTCGATTATGTCGCCCTGGGCCACATCCACAAGTTTCAGGATCTGAATTCGGGTGGAAGCCCCCCGGTCGTCTACTCCGGAAGCCTTGAGCGCATCGACTTTGGCGAGGAAAAAGAGGAGAAGGGGTGTTGCCTGGTGAGTATCGATCGCGTGCCCGGGGAGGCTGGAGAGATGGCGGTCCGACGGACCACCTCGTTTGAGTTCATCTCCACTCCGGCCCGCACCTTCGTCACTGTTCGCGCCGAAAATCGCGCCAGTGGAATGGACCCGACCGAAGCTATCATAAAAGCGATCTCGCGCACTGACATCGAAGACGCCGTGGTCAGAGTCATCTTCGACGCGGCCGACGTGGATGGCCCCGTTCTCCATATGGAGAGGATTCACCAGGCCCTGCGCCCCGCACACTACGTGGCCGGCATATACCCCAGGGCCAACCCCGACTCCATGTCGCGCCAGCGACGGGCGACGGTAACCGAAAACATGGGACTTCGAGAGGCCTTGGACCGCTACATCGACAACAACCCCGCCCTCGAGGAAGATCGTCAGCTCCTGGTCGGTCGGGCTCTCGAGCTGGAAACCCAACTCGAATCCGAAGGCCAGACCTGATGGTCCCCGTCCAGCTCAGGCTGCGCAATTTCCTCAGCTACGGTGAAGAGACACCCGCTCTCGATTTCACTGGTTTTCGAGTTGCCTGCATTACCGGCGACAACGGACACGGCAAATCAGCCCTGCTCGACGCCATCACCTACGCCTTGTGGGGTGAGGCGCGCAAGGGGAGTCACAGCCGCAAGCCGGACGAGGATCTACTACGGATCGGCGCGGAAGAGATGCGGGTCGAGTTCAGTTTCGACATGGGCCAGGACCGCTATCGCGTCGTCCGCAGCTACCGCAAGCGCGCGCGCGGCGGAACGGCACAACTGGAACTGCAGATACTCGACAGTTCCGCAGATCTGTTCAGGTCGCTTTCCGACAGTACCGCCATGACTCGAACGCAGGAGCGCATAAATCAGCTCCTGTCCATGGACTACAACACCTTTATCAACTCCGCCTTCATCGTCCAAGGCAGGGCGGACGAATTCTCACGCAAAGGAGCGCGGGAGCGCAAGCGCGTGCTGGGCGAAATTCTGGGGCTGTCCCGCTTCGACCGTCTCCAGGAAATGGCCCGAAACCGGGAGGCGGCCGCGACTCAGCGCCGGGAAGAGGGCCGAAGAGTGATCGGGGAGCTGGACTCCCAACTCGCCTGCCGACCGGAGATCGAGCTGCGAAAATCAGACGCCGAAGAGGAGCTGGCCGGAGTGGGCGGGCATCTCCTGCAGCTCGAGGCGGAATTGGAAGAGCTGCGCGCGGGGCGCGCCGAGGCCCTTTCTCTGGTGGGGCAGCGCCAGGAGTTGGAGGACGAGCTGGAGCGGACGAAAGGGAGATTGCAGGCGCTTCGCTCGGAAGCGGAGCGCCTGAGATCAGACTGGGGCATGGACGAGGAGTTGCTTGGTGCAGCCGCGGAAATCGAGCGCGACTACGACACTCATGGCGAGCTGACATCGGCTGAACGCGAACTCACGGGTAAGCTGGAGCGCCACCTCGCCCTCGAGGCGGAGATCACCCGGGTGGAAGGTGAAATCAGAGAGCAGCGTTTCACCGTAGAGCGGCGCCAGGAGCACTATCGCGGCCGCTGCGCATCTATTGAGACCCAGCAGGAGCGCCTGAACACAGTATTGTCCAGATCGGCCTCGGTCACCGAGCAATTGGAACAACTGCAACTGGCACGGCTCGAGGAGGAGCGGTCAGAGGTCCGCAGACGTCAATACGAGGCATTCAGCCATCAGAAACTGGAACTTCTGGCCCCGGTGGAACGCGAAGAAGGCAGGCTTCGCGATCGACTCGCCCTAACCTGTGATCAGGTCG
>Ga0310122_10000228_pt1 | contig 36395 bp, 32 predicted proteins | sample CB6_Bottom_1051__FD_203503 | JGI IMG/M metagenome (GOLD analysis project Ga0310122, IMG submission 203503) | Marine microbial communities from Western Arctic Ocean, Canada - CB6_Bottom_1051 | ecosystem: Environmental > Aquatic > Marine > Oceanic | place: Canada: Western Arctic Ocean | collected...
GGTTCATTCCAGGCCATTGGTTTCTCCATAGCTTTGCTTAGCACACAGTAAGTTAGATATTAGCGGGTTATTGCAGATTTACACAGCATTTTGAGCACATCAGATAGGCTGGTCGTCGAGATTCACTCTGTCTTAAGTGTCCTGGGCTCAACGGGCTCACTGCTGACGGACTGCTTACTCTTAAGAATGACAATACCTGATTGCTGCAGGATTCGATCGAGATCCTGGCGCGGTAGTCTCAAGCTCAACAGATAATGACCCGCTTCGTCGATCTGTTCTGCTTCGATGAAATTCCGTGTATACAACTGGCTGCGAAGCCGTGCCTGGTCAGGATCGAGTCGCAGAGTGGCTTCTACCAAGGCGCCAGCGAGTAATTCTGAAATTGCCGTGTACAACAGCGGCAGTCCGGCACCGGTTTTCGCCGACACCCATACCCGTACCGGCGTGCCACTCTCATCGCGCTGGATCTCAGGCTCCTGGCCCGGGATCAAATCAATCTTGTTCATTACCTGCAACTGCCTTGCCGAGTCGGCGCCGATGCGAGTGAGTACGGAATTTACTTCGCCAATAAAATCCTGACGGGATTCATTGGCCGCATCGATGATGTGTAATAGCAAATCTGCAGCCGCGGTTTCTTCCAGCGTCGCCCGGAACGCCTCGACCAACTCATGGGGTAAATGACTGATGAAGCCCACTGTGTCCGCCAGCAAGGCAGCGCCATAGTTCGGCAGATCGATGCGTCGCAGGGTCGAATCCAGGGTGGCGAACAACTTATCCGCTACATAGTTATCCGCTTGAGTGATGCGGTTAAACAGGGAAGACTTGCCCGCGTTGGTGTACCCCACCAGCGATATCGTTGGCAATTCTGCCCGTTGCCGCGAACGGCGACCCTGCTTACGCTGGCTTCTAACTTTGCCCAAGCTCTTGTTAATGGACTTGATACGCTGGTCAATCATGCGCTGATCGAGCTCCAACTGGGTCTCGCCGGCACCGCGCAAGCCGATACCCCCTTTTTGCCTGTCCAGGTGGGTCCATCCACGCTTCAGTCTGGTTCGCGAATGACTGAGCTGTGCCAATTCGACCTGTAATTTGCCTTCATGGCTGCTGGCGCGCTGGGCAAAAATATCCAGGATGAGACCGGTTCTGTCCAACACTCTGCATTCGAGTTGGGCCTCAAGATTACGTTCCTGGCTCGGAGACAGGGCGTGATTGAACAACACCAGCTCCGCCTGGTGGGCCTGCACCGCGGCCGCTATCTCCTCCAACTTGCCGACACCGATAAAATAGTCGGGTGTTGGTTTCTTTCGAGAACCGGTGATGTAGGCCACCGGCATGGCACCGGCGGACAGGGCCAATTCTTCGAATTCAGTTGGATCCTCTCGTTCAGATTCCGATGCAATGGAAATATGGACGAGAATGGCAACCTCACCAGATTCTGGTCGATCAAAAAACAAACGCTGACCTCATTTAGTTAAGCCTGCTAGGCGTTACCCGACTCCGCAACGTCCTCGGCGGGCGCATCACCTGAACCCTGTATCGGAATCTTTACCATACGAGAGGGAACGACGGTGGATATGGCGTGTTTATAGACCATCTGACTCACGGCATTCTTCAATAAGATTACAAATTGATCGAAGGATTCGATCTGGCCTTGTAGTTTAATTCCGCTGATCAGATATATAGACACCGGAATGCGTTCTTTCCGAAGTACATTCAGAAAAGGGTCTTGTAGCGTATGTCCTTTCGACATTATTTTTCTCCTTACAATCTACAATGCGATAGTTCCAAAGACCTGGAAGCCAGAATGGGCCGAGTCTCAAAAGCAGGCTACTGGAATCCCAATCTGACGCATTACTTCGGTATAAAGTTCTATATAGAGATGGAATCCAAGTAATTCAAGACCTGGTCGATAGAATTGGCCCTGTTTTTTCCCGAGGGATCATCTAATTTTTGCAGGTTTTGCCAACTACGAAGCCAGGTAAGCTGACGTTTAGCGAGCTGCCGAGTAGCGATGATACTCTTTTCCACCATGCCGTCATAGTTTAAATCGCCCGCCAAATACTGCCAAACCTGCCTGTAACCCACTGATTTTATTGATGGCAACAGGGGATTCAAGTCTTCCCTGGTGTACAGCGCTTCCACTTCGGCCACCAGTCCGGCGCGTAACATTTGCATGAACCGCTGCTCAATCCTGCTGTGCAGTACGCTGCGCTCCCCAGTCTGGATTGCGAAAAAATGCAATTTGTAGGGCAGCCTTCGATCGTGATCGCCGACAGGGACGAACGCTTCCCCGTTTTCTCCTGCCTGGACTGGTTTTCCCCTGGCGATCTTTTCCTCAGTATGCAGTTGCGTCATGGTCTTGCCAGATACCAGGAACACCTCCAGGGCACGTTGCAATCGCTGCGGATCATTCGGGTGAATACGTGCGGCAGACTCCGGGTCCACCTGGGCCAGTTGCCGATGCACGCTGGCCCAGCCCTCGGCCGCCGCCAACGCCTCAATTTCTCTGCGTACCTCGGAATCCGCGTTGGGCATATCGGCCAGTCCATCACGCAAGACCTTGAAATAAAGCATGGTGCCACCCACCAATAAGGGTGTGTCCCCCTGCTCTAAAATCTCGTCAATATGAATCAGCACATCGCGGCGAAACTTCGAGGCCGAGTACACTTCGGCAGGATCCCTGATATCGATCATCCTGTGGGGAGCGAGCTTGAGAATGTCGCGGTCGGGCTTCCCCGTACCGATATCCATGCCCCTGTATATCTGCGCGGAATCCACATTAATAATCTGGAAGCGGTGACGCTGCACCAACTCCACCGCCATCGCCGTCTTGCCTGCGGCGGTTGGTCCCATCAGGCAGATGACATCGGCTTTGGATTTTTGGGTATTCACAAATTTTCTGAATAGCGTGACTTGTACAACAAGGATCGAGTGCTAATGATACCCAGAGAACTTCTGATTAAGTATTCAATATTACTGGCCGCGAAGAAACAACTTGTCCAATTCATTCAGGGATTGATAGACCCAGGTAGGTCGCCCGTGGTTGCACTGACCGCTACGCTCGGTAGCTTCCATGTCGCGCAGCAAGGCATTCATCTCCGGGATGCTTAGTTGCCGATTGGCTCGGACCGAACCATGACAGGCCATCGTGGACAGTAACTCATCCTGATGTGCCTGAATGCGATCGCTGCTACCGTATTCAAGCACATCACTGAGGACGTCTCGCACCAGCTGTTCGATGTCGGCGTCGCGCAGGATGGACGGAATCTGACGAACGATAATCGATTCGGTAGCGGCCCGTTCCAGCTCGATGCCGAGTTGCAATAGCATCTGACGCTGGGACTCGGCACATTCTGCCTCGGCGGCGCTGACCGCAATCGACAGCGGCACCAATAGCGGCTGCATTTTTAACTCTTCGTTCTGACAAGCTTGCTTCATGCGCTCGTAAGTAATGCGTTCGTGGGCGGCATGCATATCGACCACGATCAATCCCTCCTGGTTCTGGGCCAATATGTATATTCCGTGCAATTGCGCGATGGCGTAACCCAGGGGCGGTACTTCGTCGTCATCGGCATTGAGTCTGGCATATGCGGCGAGCTGTTGTTGAATAGCTGCGGGCCCGGAACCGTGAGAACCAGTCCCATAGGATTGACGCGTCGGCTCCGACAATGACAAATGACTCTGCGCCCCGCCGCCGAAGTCGGCGCCAGACCCGGCATAACTCGAGCCGAAAGCAGCGCCGCTGTGCAGGTTTGAGTCGGCCGCAGCAAGCTGGTCTGTCGGTGTTATCTTCGCCAGGGCCTTATGCAGGGAGCTGAACAGGAAGTCATGTACCAGACGGCTGTCCCGAAACCGGACTTCGTGTTTGGTGGGATGTACATTGACGTCCACAGCGCCTGGCGCCAATTCCAGATAAAGCACATAGGCGGGATGACGGCCATGAAACAGCACATCCCGATAGGCTTGCCTGATCGCATGGGTGACTAACTTGTCGCGAATAATGCGGCCATTCACATAGAAGTATTGCAGGTCGGCCTGGCTGCGCGAGAACGTGGGCAGACTGACCCAACCCCTTAGCCTGAGTTCCGGCCCGTCCATGTCCACAAAGACAGAGTTCTCGACAAAGGCCGGCCCGCACACCAGCCCCACCCGACGCTGCTGTTCCTGCTCGGTCTTCGCCGCCAGCAATTTGTGAATCGCACGCTGATTATGATTTAGCGTGAACTGCACGTCGAAACGACTGAGGGCAATGCGTTTTACAATCTCATCGATACGGGTGAATTCGGTTTTCTCTGTCTTCAAAAACTTTTTGCGGGCAGGGGTATTGAAGAATAGGTCCCTCACCTCCACCGTGGTCCCCTGGGGGTGCGCGGCGGGGGCCACTTGTGCCTCCATTTCCTGACCTTCGGCCGCTACCCTCCAAGCACTGCCGTCGCCAGCCTCCCCGGTTTTTGAAGTCAGCTTGAGTCGGGAGACGGAGCTGATGCTGGCCAGGGCCTCCCCGCGAAAGCCGAGGCTGCGAATATTTTCCAGGTCTGACAGTTCTGCAATTTTGCTGGTAGCGTGGCGACTCAACGCCAGAGCAAGGTCCTGCTTGTGAATGCCCGCGCCGTTATCTCGCACCCGTAAGAGTTTTGTCCCACCCTGCTCCACATCTATTTCCAGTCTGTCGGCACCGGCATCCAGACTGTTTTCCATTAACTCTTTAATCACCGAGGCCGGACGCTCCACAACTTCGCCAGCTGCGATCTGATTGCTAAGGCGTTGGCTGAGGACGGTAATGCGCTTCATGCTTTAAGGAATCTGTGCTGGAGAAGTGGTGGGGAGCTTCAGCATTGTAGCATCATCGATGTGGATTAGAATGATGGCTGACGGTGGTGGTAGCGCCCGAGGTAATACGACCGGAGCCGAGACGGCGATCTATTAACTGGCAGGAATCTTGAGTTTCTGGCCGATCATAATGCGATCGCCGGAGAGCTTATTGGCCTGCCTCAGGCTGGCGAGACTCACCCGGTATTGCTGCGCGATTTCCGAGAGAGTTTCACCCCGGCGAATCGTATGCTCGGATGCTTGCGAACCAACGCCACCGGGAATACTGAGTTGCTGACCGATTTGAATCGTGTTGCTAACAAGGCCGTTGCTGGCTTTGAGGCCGGCCAATGAAACCCCAAAACGCAGGGCGATCATCGAGAGACTGTCACCGCGTTTAACCGTGTATGAACCAGGCACGATGCCGTTCTGTTTTTGCCAGGCGATTAGCGAATCATCCGGTGGTGCGTCGTAGAAGTAATTCACCACGCCCTGGGCAATAGCGGCCGAAAGCCGTCGCTGAAACTCGGGGCTGTTGAGCAGACGCGCCTCGGCGGGGTTCGTCAGATAACCGGTCTCTATGAGAATCGAAGGGATGTCCGGCGAGTTCAGCACCTGCAATGAAGCCTGCTGAACCTTGTCCCGCCGCAGGCGGGTGATACCATCGAGTGATTCCAACACCCGGGTGCCGGCAATCAGACTCTGTTCCATGCTCCAGGCCATCTGCAGTGACACCAGGGTCAGGGCCACGTCGTCATCCAGTACATCCAGGCTAAGATCGCCACCGACGCCTCCCAGCAGATCGGCCTGGTTTTCCTTGTCGGCGACGCGGCGAGCATTCTCCCGGTCCGCGCGATCACCGGATAAGGCGTAGAGAGTCAGGCCACGCGCATTGCTATTACGATACCAGTCTGCGTGGATAGCAATAAACAGGTCGGCGCGATTATTGCGGGCAATCTCCGGCCGGCGTTTTAGTTCCACGTAGTAATCACTATTTCTGATCATCACCGGCTTATAACCGGCCATGCTATTGAATCGGGCGAACAGGGCACGGGAAATCGCCAGGGTGATGTTCTTCTCCTTGATGCGCTTATCGACTCCCAGTGCACCCGGATCCTCGCCGCCATGGCCGGCAGAAATGGCGATGACGATGTCTCTCTTCTCGGCCACCACCGGCGTTCGGATCGCACTGCCAATGCGCGCGCCGGCCTCTGCCGGCACCTCATCGTAGAGGTCGACCACCAGGCGGTGCCCAAGCTCAGTATTTGGCGCCAGGCTAAAACCGGAGGGCTCGACGGCGCCGTTTATATCCAACACTATTCTCAAGGTATTGCCCTCTCGGGTCCCACTCCTGATCCCGGTGATGGGACTGTCGCTGAGATCCAGCCCGGCAAGCGAGCCTGTGAGAGAAGAATTCTCAATATCGATCACAATACGGTCGGGATTGGCCAGGGTGAATAGATTGAAATCCACGCGCTCACTCAGATCGAAAACCAGGCGAGTGTGATCCGGCGCGCGCCACACCCTCACCTCCTCCACTTCGGCGGCGTACAGGGGTGTGGCTAACAGCGCGAGGGTCGAAATCACCCCCACAACTGACTGATTTAAACTAATGCGAAATTTCATAGCAAATTCTTGACGGCATAGTCCGCGTTGTCTATAACTTTCGGCCTGAGGTCCACAATCTTTTGGCTATGGCCTCGCCCTTTTCAGAGTTTGTTTGACATCCCAGCAGGCGTCCCGTTCCCTCAATTTCGATATCCAGGCGCAGATCTGCCGGTGGAATCGCCCCGCTCCCTCTTTCTGCCCATTCCACGATACAGAGATTTTCCGGGCTGAAATAGTCTTCGACCCCCAGGAATTCCACTTCCCGCGGATCATTCAGCCGGTAAAAATCGAAGTGATAGAGTTTGCAGAGCGTGAATTCATAGGCCTCCACCAGGGTATAGCTTGGGCTCTTCACCGCGCCGGCATACCCGTAGCCTCTCAGAATACCGCGTGTCAGAGTGGTTTTACCGGCACCAAGATCACCATGCAGATGCAGTACCCCACCGATTGTGGGGACACCCTGGCCGGCGCTTACGTCGGCCAGAGAAGTGGTGGGGTCGGCGAAAGTCGCCTGTGCAATTTGGGCACCAAAGAGCAGCATTGCTGACTCGTCTTTAATATGGTGTTTTTTGTTGGACACAATGCGCTTGGACGACTCTTAGTCAATCGAGGGATTCACTAACTGGCGGATAAATGGAAACAGATCCGTAGCCACCATGCCGCGTTCACCCTCTGCTGCCATCGCCAGATCGGCGGCTTCTCCGTGAATGCAGACCCCACAACATAGGCTGGTTTGCGCGCTGTGACCCTGGGCAACGAGACCCGCGATAATGCCGCTTAAGACATCACCCATGCCTGCGGTCGCCATGCCCGCATTACCCTCGGTACTCAGAAACACCTGGGCGTGCGCGCCATTTTCGCTTTCGACGCAGACCAGACTGCCGCTCCCTTTCAACAGGCAACTACCACCCCAGCGTTGAAGCAAGGACCTTACGGCGGTGAACCTATCATCCTGAATCTCCGCCACGGAACAATCCAACAGCGTTGCCGCCTCTCCCGGGTGCGGAGTAAGTATCCAGTTGTCTCTTTTTAAGGGGGCGCCGGTCGCGCTGCGCTGGGCTAATAAGTTCAAGCCATCGGCATCTATCACCAGTGGTATGTCATGAGCAACCTGGGCGCTCAAGGCCTGTCGGAATAAATCCTGACCCCAGGGTCCGCGTCCTAACCCTGGCCCCAGTACGATGACGCTGGCCTTTGATATTTGTTCTGCTACCTCGGCGCCCTCATCCTCGGTGCCCAGCACCATCAGTTCCGGTCGCCGCGCCAGCACAGCCGGACGATGGCTGCTACGGGTAATCAGAGTAACGAGGCCAGCGCCGGTTCTCAGTGCAGCTTCCGCCGCCATCAATGGGGCGCCACCATAGCCATAATCACCACCCAGTACCACCACGTGACCGTGACTGCTCTTGTGAGAGGAGCGGGTTCTTGGTACCAGGATTTTCGAGGTGATATTGATATCGATGCGCAGTGCCGATGGCGCCGGCGCCGTAGCCGTCGAGTAGACGCCTTCCGGAATATCCAGGTCGGAAAAGTGAACGCCGCCGGCGAAGTCCCGGCCACGATAGGTCAGCAAGCCCTGTTTCATGCCTACGAACGTCACCGTCTGATCCGCACACACAGCGATACCGAGTTGCGCCCCGGTATCGGCACTAAGCCCGGAGGGGATATCCAACGCCAGCACTGGACAGGCCGCGACGTTAATATGTTCGATTGCCTGCCTGTACTCACCTGCAACTTCTCGATCGAGGCCGGTCCCCAGCAGGGCATCGACGATGACCGTATGCAGATGAGTGGGGTGCGCCTCGGCAAGGAAATCGGCATAGGCGATCACCTGCACAGCCCGTTCCCCGGCCCATTGCCAGGCGGACCGGGCATCGCCCTTTAGTTGCTGTGGGTCAGCAACTGCGATGAGCTCCACACCGAGGCCATGCTCGCGGGCCAGAGCGGCAACTATGTAGCCATCGCCGCCGTTATTGCCGCTGCCCACAAAAACCCGCAGGTGTTGAACCTGAGGCCAGGCCTCCAAAAGCTGGTTGAAGGCGACCGCCCCGGCTACCTGCATCAGTTTGAAGCCGGCGATGTCGAATTCCTCGATGGCGATACGGTCGAGTTCACGGACTTGCGCGGCCCGATATAGATTGCGGGGAAGCTTGGTGGTGAAATCAATCATTTATCGAACTTCTGAATCAGCCGTCGCACCAGGCGCAGAGCGCTCTCCAACTCCTCGATGGGGATGTCTTCGGTGGTGCCAAGCGCCCAGGGATCCTGGACCTCTCGCAGCAGGTTGTAAATTTCCGTGCCCGCGTCCGTAAGGGTGACGGTTACCGAACGCTTGTGCCTGGGATTGACCTGGTAAAACAAGAGGTTGTCGCTAACCATCACATCGGTAATACGTTGCACGGCCTGGCGGGACTGACCGAGTACACGAGCGATGCCAGGGACGGTCAGGCCCTTACTGGAGAGGGCGATGGCGCCGATCACCTTCCAGCGCGCGCTGGTCAAGCCCAGCTTTTCGGTCATGGCGTCGCCTTCGGAGATCAACAGGCCATTTAGCCGGAACACCGAAAGCACAAAATCGAGAAATAGCATACGTTTTGGATAGTGCATGAGTCACGGAATCCCTGTTCCGATAATGTCAGCATGTTGTCATTGTTGCCTGCGGCAGTCAATTGATCTGGCGCGGTAATTGTTCGGTGCTGGCTGCGGAGGCCGACACCGATGTTAGCGCGGTTCGAAAATGCGGATGCAGGCCTGGCCGTGGGCTCCAGTTCGATTGCAGCGGAACCAGTCCCGGTTGTTGTCCCGAGTTTTGGTGCAGTACAATAGCGGACATCATTAACCGTGGTATTCAAAGCATCAGTGAAGATTCCCAAAACAATCAGTTTCTCTCTCCGACACCTGGCAGCCCCATGCCTGGCAGCAGTGCTGTGTTCCGGTATCACTGCCGCCTATGCCGACTCCATATACGACGCCAACCGCCTGTTGCGCGTCACGGAGACCGGTGATCGCTTCGAGTCGATGGCCCTGCAGCAGACCCGTGACATCATCAGAACCTACTCGAGTATCGTCAGCATGTCGGCCGAGGTGGCACTGCCGCTGAATCTGAAACGGACCATCGCCGCCTGCTACGCAGAAGCCTATGCCTGGCACAAATTCAGGCCGGGTATTGCGCAAATACTTGTGCAGGTGCTGGATCAGAAAGAGCTGCTTTTGCTCATCGATTTTTACAGCAGCCGCAGCCTGCCACCGAGGGAAATCCCGGCCTTCAAGAGCGTCATCCGCAAAGCCGACCAGATTCAGCGATTGTCGGCTGATTACATTTACGCCCATGCCGATAGCTGTGTGGACAGGGATGCGGAATTGATTTTCTCGTATTTGGGGAGCCTCTGATTAGCGCAGCAGGGAATAACAGCGAAACCGGAACGGTCGCTCTCGCCACGGAAGAAACCGGGGAATGGCTGGAAGCACTGGCGGATGTTTATGACCTCTATGGCGATGAGGGCGTTAATGAACTATTGGCCGGTCTCTCGAATTGGCGTAACACACAGCGGATCACTTACCCTGCAGCCTCGGTCAATACGCCCTACCTGAATACTATTCATGTTTCCGAACAGCCTCCCTATCCCGGCGATCGCGAGATTGAACAGCGCCTGGAGAATATCCTGCGCTGGAACGCCATGGCGATGGTGCTGCGAGGCCAGGATGCCGGCACCGGTGTCGGCGGCCACATCGCCACCTACGCCTCTGCCGCGACCTTGATCGAGGTGGGTTTTAATCATTTCTTTCGTAAAAAATCTGCCGATTACGGCGGCGACCTGGTGATACTGCAACCCCATACGTCCCCCGGTATCTATGCCCGCTCCTGGCTGGAAGGTGTGCTGGATACCAAGCGCTTCCAGAACTATCGACGAGAACTCCAGAGCGGAGGCGGTCTCACTTCCTATCCTCACCCGCGCTCTATGCCGGAGTACTGGCAGGTGGCGAATGCGTCGATGGGGCTGTCGACGCCGACGGCAATTTACCAGGCACGCTTCGCCAAGTATCTCGAGAATCGCGGGCTGAAGCCTAAGCTCGGTGGCAAGGTATGGTGTTTCATAGGCGATGGGGAGACCGATGAGCCGGAAGTACTGGGCAGCATTAACATCGCAGCGAGAGAACAACTGGATAATCTGATATTGGTAGTAAACTGCAATTTGCAACGTCTCGACGGCCCGGTGCGGGGTAATGGCAAGATCATTCAGGAACTGGAGGCCTCCTTCACCGGCTCCGGCTGGGATGTGATCAAGGTAATCTGGGGCGGCGGCTGGGACAAGCTGCTGGCCGAAGATGTGAACGGCACGCTGCGACGACGCATGGAAGAATGTGTGGATGGCGATTACCAGCGTTATTCCATATTGCCAGGGGAGCGGCAACGGGAGCACTGGGTAGATGGAAACCCCGAGCTCGAGAAAATGATGGACTCGCTCTCAGATGCCGAGGTGAAACAAATCAAGCGGGGAGGACAGGACACCGTCAAGATTTATGCCGCCTATCATCGCGCCATCAACAATACCGGCAAGCCGACAGTAATCCTCATCAAGACCGTCAAGGGCGACGGCATGATTGGCGCCGAAGGCAGCAACACCGTACATCAAAAGAAAAACCTGGACGGCGATCAACGCCTGTTAATCGCCAGAAACTTCGGCATACCACTGAATGACGAGGCGATAAAAAACGCCGAGTCTTATAGACCCCCCGAAAACAGTCCGGAGCTGCAATACCTCAGGGATAGACGCGCAGAACTGGGCGGCGCAATCCCTGTCCGCGAGAGCAATTGCAAAAAACTGAAGGCGCCGGGCCTGGAAACATTCGAGTCCCTGCTCGCCGGTTCAGGCAAGCGACCACAGTCGACTACCATGTCCCTGGTAAGGATTCTGTCGGCGCTACTGCGGGATAAAACGCTGAACCAATACATCGTGCCAATCGTTCCGGATGAAGCACGCACCTTCGGCCTCGAGGCCCTGTTCAAGATAGCCGGCATCTTCTCTTTACAGGGACAACGCTACACACCGGTGGATGCCGGGACCCTGTCGGCCTATCGAGAGGCTGAAGACGGTCAGATCCTACAGGAGGGAATCTGTGAAACCGGTGCCCTCGCCTCTTTTCTTGCGGCCGGGACCGCTTACTCTATTCATGGCCTGCCCATGATTCCATTCTATTTTTTCTATTCAATCTTCGGTTTCCAGAGAGTCGGCGACATGATCTGGACCTGCGGTGATATGTTGTGCCGGGGTTTCTTGATCGGAGGCACCGCCGGCAGAACCACACTCAATGGAGAAGGCATCCAGCATCAGGATGGTCATTCCCAGATAGTTGCGAACACCTATCCGAATCTAAAGAGCTATGACCCGGCCTTCGCCTTTGAGCTGGTGGTGATCGTGCGGGAAGGCATTCGCCGAATGTATGAATTGCAGGAAAATATCTTCTATTACATTACCGCCTATAACGAAAATTATGTCATGCCGCCGATGCCAGCAGAGAAAAACCTGGATACGGCGATTATCGCCGGGGCTTATTTGTATAAGAGTTCGAAACCGGCAAAGCGCGCCGGGAAGAAAACTGCACAGCACCGGCAAATTCATCTGTTGGCCAGTGGCTCGATCATGCAACAGGCCATTGCCGCCAGCGACTTGCTGGTAGCGAGAGGCCACACCGGCTCGATCTGGAGCGTCACCAGTTATAACGAGTTGTACCGGGAAGCGGAAGCCTGTGAGCGCCACAATCGACTGCATCCCTTTGCCAAATCGAAGACGCCTTACCTTGAGCAATTGTTTACCGATAAGAGTGGAGTTTATGTCGCCGTCACAGATTATATGAAGGCGCTTCCCAACAGTATCGCACCGTGGATGCCGGACAATTTCACGACTCTGGGTACCGACGGCTATGGCCTCAGCGAATCCAGGCCAGCGCTTCGAAAGTTCTTCGAGATAAGCCCCGACTACATTTGTCATGCCGCCCTAGTGGGACTCTACCGGGACGGCAAGCTCAGCGCTGCCGAGTTAAAAAAGCAGCTAAAAGGACTGGATGTGGACGCAGATAAGTTAAACCCGATGGACAGGTAGCTAGCCCGAATTTTCAAGCGTACTGGTGAAATATCCGGGCTGCGCATCGGCTTCGGGATCTACATCTGCTGTTGTCTAAATCAGACTCTACTTCTGAACCACCTCGATTCTTACGCCGTCAGGTCCTTCGGCGAAGGAAATGCGAATGCCGCGATAGTCCCGTGGATCCATGGAAAAAACCACGCCATTGGCTTTCAATGTCTCCGCCCCCGCATCCAGATCTTCAAAATTCCAACCCAGGTGATCGAAGCTGCGGCCCTCGGTGGGCGCGATATCGCCTCTGGCCTGTGCTACCAGCAGCCAGATATCACCGTAATTCAAGCCCGGCAAGGCGCCTGCAAACATCTCGCTCTCGCCACCGAAATTTTCGGCGTACCATTGCAGGGTCGATTCCGGGTCCGCAGATGACAGGTGCAGGTGATGCATGCCGCGTAAGTCAGCGTCATCTATGAGTTCGATCTTGGTGCCCCAGGGGTCTTCGACAAAACCAATCTGCATGCCACCGAACTCGATCAGGTCACCGAGTTGAGTGCCACCATCGGCAACCACACTGGCTACGACTTCTTCCACATTGGGCATGGAGAAGCCAAAATGGTCGACGCCGGTACCTACGGACCCACCAGTGGGTTCACGCTCGAAGAAGATCACCGCGATATTGCCATACATAACCCGATCGATAGGAAGATTGGGATCGCTACGGCGCATAAACCGGGCCGGCTCCCCACCAAAATGTTTCACATACCAATTAACTGCGTCCTCGGCGCTGGGGGCGGCGAGGTGGATGTGGTCATAGGGTGCGGCCTGAGCGAGACCTGAGAACATCAAGCACAGGGTCGCCAGCATTGAGAATTTTTTCATGGGATTCCTCCTTTTATAATTATTTCAATTAGACGATAGCTATCGGCGAGCTAATGGGTCATCGAGTACATCAGATAATTAATTCCCAGTCGATAAGCCGAATTTGCATAACGCGTTGGGTAAGCCGGATGATAGGTGTGCTCCCAGCCATCACCCATGTCGGAATTCCAGTTGATCAACACCATAATCCGACCATTTTCATCGAGAATGGCGTGGTTGGTGGCGAAATTGATGCCCTGCTCGCCGTACTCATCGGAGCGGTACAGGGCCGGTATCATCTGGGGGCCGTCGATATCATAATAGACATGAAAAATCTCATGGTCCGGCGCCAGTTCGATGATTTCCCGATCCGGGAAAACCTGGCTGAAGGCGGCGTAAAAATTATTCCACTGCTGCTGGCCCCAGAAATCATCGACCAATAGAAAACCACCGCGCAACAGATACTCCCGCAGGTTTTCTATTTCCCGGGGGCTGAGAGTCAGGCCACCGCCCTGCCCGACCTCCAGCATATAGAGAAATGGGTAATCGAATATCTGATCGTCATCCAGGCGCAGAACGATGGGCTCACTCATGACCCGGACATTGGTCAAACGGGAGACGCCGCGCAGAAAATTCACATCGGCATCGGGAAAATCTATGGCCCAGGGGCCATAACCGCGACCTCGACCCCAATAGGTATCAAATTGCACACGCACGAAATTAAACTCGCCCGCGTTATCATAGGCGATATTGGTAGTTGCGACCTGGCCGTCTACCGCCGGGGTGGCAACAATAAGTGCGAATAAAAGATTTCGAAAACTCAATATGGGATCTCGGCTTGAAGCTAAGGCACCACTGAACGGGGCCCTAGCAAGTGTGTCTGGATTTCAGGTTTTATTCAAGTCTAAGGCCGTCCTGTTTAAGTGGCACTGTTTAAGCGACATCATCAGCGCTGGCTCTCGATCACCGCAGTGATGCGCAATAGTCCTCGTTACTTATTGCCGGGGTGAACCAGATAAAATCATAGGCTGGAATGGCGCCGAATTGTTGCAGGTATTCAGGCGCATCGGCGATCTCAGGATCCACCTCCATGAATGATAGCGACACAATGTTGCTATTTATTGCAACATCGACGGGCTGCAGATCCTGGGCACGCAAATAGTTCGGCACACCAAGATCCTGACGGATATGGTAATTACCGGCGACCAGCACACTGAGTTTATCGTGCTCCGTTGAATTCATACTGGCTGCCATAATAAAGTCCCGATACTGTTGCACCCTCACCATCGCCGGGAACTGGGACTCGGGCAGCAAGCCGCAGTGGCTTTCGTCGATGTCGATGTTAAGCTGCTCCATCGTCGACGCATCCAATACCCCCTCGATCGAAGCGGGCAGTTCTTCGCTGTACACCTGCATCATGCGCGCCGAATTGATGTTCGCCGCCGCCATTGAAATGCCCCCGCGATAGACTGCGTCGACGAGAGGCCCGTAAAATGACCAGTCCCAACCCTCTTCGTCCCACTGTAGGTAATTCTTGAGCTCGTCAAGACTGGAAAGTTGTTGCTGCTGAATGTCCGCCAGCAAATTACTAGCGTCAGTATCCAGCATCTCGAAGGCGACCTGGGAAACGGCCCGCCGAGCTATCAGGTGGTTGAGGATCGCTGCCTGCAAATGATGATGATCGGGATTGTCGTGCTTCTCCCCTAACAGAAGATAACTGGCACCTTCAACCGTCACGAGAAGATCATCTACCGGAACAAATTCCGAAGTCCTGCTATTGAATATCTTTCCAACAAGAGGATGGTCGGAATACAGTCGCGACTGCCAGGTCGCAGGCACATCGACCTGGGCCTGTACCGCCGCCGTGAATACCAATACCGCGGCGACAGCTAGTGCTCTAATTGGACCCACCCATCTTTTGCCACTGCGCATATATTTCATCGTTCCAGTAACTTTGGAAGTAGGCGATTGCAGCCAACTTGTCCGCTTCATTTAGAACATTTTCGAAAGCAGGCATGTTCCCACCGAAGGCAGCACCACCGGTATTGATGACCTGCAGTAAGACAGAATTTGGATGATGCCAGGCATGGGCCGACCCATTCAGCGGCGGCGGTGGAAAAGAGCCATCGTCCAGGCGCGCGCGCCAATCACTCACCAGGCCCTCGGCATTGTCACCATGGCACTGGGCGCAATTGTCAGCGAATACCATGGTTCCGGTGTCTACCTGGGTTTGACTATACCACCTGCCGGCCTCGGCCTCCGGTTCAGGTTCAGGTTCAGGTCCTGGTTCGGTTTCTGACTCGCTGCAACTGCCCAGCGCGAAACTGAGAAGTAAAACCAAAGGCCCAAATATTGTCTTGATGTGCATCTTCCGCCACCACATTTAATCGAATTTCTTGGGATAATCGAAATTCACCAATGTCGCCTCACCCAGTTGGACATCGGTCCAGCTCTCGATGGGCAGACTCAATTCAACGAGCCCACTGGTTGGAATATTGTCGATGTCGGATTCTGCCATCGAATTAACAAAATCTGTGATCGCCGGGTTGTGCCCTACCAGCAGCGCTGACTCACAGGTTTCATCTACCAGGCTGGCCGCCTTCAGAAACATGTTGGTACCGGCAAAATAGAGCTCCGGATTGCTGATGATATCATCCCTGGGAAAGCCAATCTGTTTTGCGAAGAGCCTGGCCGTGGATTTTGCACGTATAGCCGGACTGCAGACTATGCAATCCAGATCCGAATGAGTATTCTTGAAGCGACCCGCCATTATCGGTACATCGCCGATGCCACGGTCGCTGAGTGGCCGCTCAAAATCCTTCAGCTCCGGATTATCCCAGCTTGATTTGGCGTGGCGAAGCAGATAAAGGGTTTTCATTGATGGGCTTCAGAGCTTGACTCTACTATTCGATACGAAATCAGGACCCGGGCAGATAGTTCGGAGTTATACCGCAATTACGCGGCCAACTCCAGAGCTGACGCGGGATAGCGGGCGAAGCATTTCCTCTGCTTTCCTAAGCCGGGTTCCACTTCTGCCGAAATAATGTAGAATGCCGCGCTTTTAAAGAAGGAAGCCGAAACATGCGATCGATAGCCATTCCATTCATGCTTACGTTCATGGCATTTGCTGCTAATGCCGCCCTTGCCCAGGAAGAAAATGGGGTAACAAGGGAAATACAGCTCGGGGCGCTGTTTACTTCGGGTAACACGGAAGATCAGACCCTTAACTTTGCGGGCAGCATTAGTTTGCTGCAAGATCAGTGGGAATACGTGTTTTCATTGGATGGCTTGTTCACGTCCAATGAGAATGATGTAACCGGGCAAAGATTTTATGCGGTTGCCAGCGCCAATTACGAGTTTTCCCAGAATAGCTTTTCCCTGACCCGGTTCGCCCATGAGGATGATCGCTTCAGCGGATTCGATAGTCAGTCCGACATCACCTTTAACTATGGTCGCAAACTGCTGGGTAACATTGCGGATATGGAGCTGACCCTAAACGCGGGTGTCGGTGTCCGCTGGTCGCGACTCAATGATTCTGATTTCGATGAGCCCATCGTAAGGCTCGCCGGCGACTACGATTGGAACATCTCGGATACTGCCTCCTTCGGTCAGCAGCTGAGTGCAGAAGCCGGCAGTCAGACAAACATTTATCGCTCCGAAACCAGTATTGAAACCCAAATACTCAATAATTTGTCATTGCGATTTTCGATTAACATCAAGCATCAAACCGATGTACCGCCAGGACGTGAGAAGACGGATACAGAAACATCAGTAACGTTTGTTATGAATTTTTAGTCGACGATGCCTGCATTCATAACATGCGCGAATGTAAATGAACATATATCCGGTCTAGCTTGTTCGGCGTAATCCAACTAAGAGAGGTTTTTTCATGACTCCCGTGGTAAGACTATACTGGGCTATCGCTCTCATCTTCATGCCTCTTAGCTTAGTCTGGTTACGGGGCAGCATAGACGGTGAAGTCTCGATTCTGGCAATCCTTGGCGCGCCTTTACAGCTCACGGTCTTTCTTGTGCTTCTCGCCTGGGTTCTGGTGGGAGCTTACGAGCTGTTCTTTAGCGCGAGTAATTTGCGGAGGAATTATCCGATTCTCGCCAATATTCGCTATCTGCTTGAGTATATTCGTCCCGAAATACAGCAATATTTCATTGCCAACAATATTGAGGAGCGTCCTTTTAGCCGAGAACGTAGAAGCCTCATCTATCAGCGTGCGAAAGGCGCGAGCGATACCTTACCTTTTGGTACAGAACAAGATATTCTCGCCGAGGGTTACAGGTCTTTGGCGCATTCAATCAATACCCGCGAAGTTGCCGAGGAGTATGTCAGGGTCAAATTCGGCGGGCCTGCCTGCAGGCGAAGCTATAGTGCATCCCGACTCAATATATCCGCATTGAGTTTTGGAGCGCTGAGCTCAACGGCGATAGCGGCCCTGAATAAAGGCGCCAAACTCGGTGGCTTCGCCCACAACACCGGTGAAGGTGGCATCAGCAGGCATCATCTGGAACATGGGGGCGATATCATCTGGCAGATTGGAACCGGGTACTTCGGCTGCCGCAATCCTCACGGCAGATTCGATGACAGTGCATTTGCGGAGCGTGCCGGTCTCGATGTGGTGAAAATGATCGAGATTAAACTTTCCCAGGGGGCCAAACCCTCTCACGGCGGCGTGTTACCCGGCGCCAAGGTAAGCGAGGAAATCGCGGCAATTCGTATGGTCCCTGCCGGGGAGACGGTGTTGTCGCCGCCGAGTCATCCGGAATTCAATTCCCCGAAGGGCTTGCTGGAATTCGTGCAGAGACTGAGAGAGCTCAGCGAAGGCAAACCGGTAGGATTCAAACTGTGTCTCGGCAAAAAATCCGAATTCATGGCTATCGTCAAGGCCATGCTCGATACCGAAATCCTGCCGGACTTTATTACTATCGATGGCGCCGAAGGCGGTACCGGCGCAGCCCCGGTGGAATTTTCGAATCGCCTGGGCACTCCGTGTCTGGAGGCGACCTACTACATCCACCAGGTGCTAACAGGCGCAGGCCTGCGCCAGCAGATCAAGATCATCAGTGCCGGACATACTTCAACCGGATTCGATATGTTGGAAAAAATTATCGTCGGTGCGGACACGGTTAATGCCGCAAGATCGATGATGATGGCCCTGGGTTGTGTGCAGGCAAAAAGTTGTAATACCAATCGCTGCCCCACCGGCGTCGCCACCCAGAACCCGGCCCGTGCCAGGGCGATAGATGTTCCCCAAAAAGCCATCCGTGTCCATAAGTTTCACCAAGCTACCGTGCATGCATTCCTGGAGCTGTGCGGCGCCATGGGCTTTTCTAACCCGGATGCTCTCAGCCCGACGGATCTTCTGAGTCGCCACGAGGGCAGCGTGAAAAATTTCGATCAGATCTATCAACCGCTGATCGAAAACCAGCTACTCACGGACTCGATTCCCGATCGATACGCCGAGGACTGGCAGAAGGCATCCGCCGCAGGTTACTGAACCGAGACAAGACCAGTCGCCGTGGTACTCCTGTCGCCTGGGAGGTCGGCAGCGGCGGACGCCATACCACTGCATCTTCCGCTGAACACAGATCCCGAAAAATTCCTGCTGCAGAGTATTTGAAATTGAGCTATCTTTGAACGCCATGGTGTCGACGGTCACTCCGACACCAGGAATGTCCGACACCTGGTAACTGAATTTGAGCATCTCATCATGCGCCTGCTTCAAATCCTGCTTTCATGTTTTCTTCTGACTCCCTCGGTGGGATGGACCGACCAGACCGATTCCCGTCTGGATGAACTCTTTGTCACCCTGAAACAGACGGACGATGGCCAGGTAATTCGAATCACAGAAAATCGAATCTGGAGTATCTGGCTGCAACACACTAACTCCACCATTGTAGAGTTGATGCAAATGGGCTCCGCACGGATGAATGGCCAGATGTATTCGGAGGCCCTGCTAATATACGACCGCATCATAGAGAACTTCCCCGATTACGCCGAGGCCTGGAATCAGCGCGCAACCCTTTACTACATGGTTGGCAACCACGACGCCTCTATCGCCGATATTGAGAAGGTCCTGTCGTTGGAACCGAGGCACTTCGGCGCCCTGTCTGGATTGGGTCTGGTCTATATCCAGCGCGAGGAACTGGGCAAGGCCAAACAAGCCTTCGAGGATCTGATTGCGGTCCACCCCAATAGCCCAAATGCGCAGCAGAACCTGCAATCCGTAATTGACAACCTTCGCCGAAATGTCATCTAAGTAGTATAATCGGTGCTTCCGGTAGTTAAAGTACCGGCACAAGCAATCCCTACTAATACAGAAGAGGTGAGAACACTGGCATGAAAAAGTTAAAAATTCTCGGCTTCCTCGTTGCTGGTCTCTTGATTAGCGGTATCGTCGGCGCCCAGGGCGCGACGGTGCTCTATAACGAGAGAGTCATCGAGGTGGCGAATACTCTCCCGGATGCAACCGATTTATGGGTAGCTCCGGAAGATCTAACGCGAATCAATGATTTCGTCCTCAAGCCCGAGGGCGCCTGTCTCGATGCGCTCTGCATTCCAGTGCTACAGGATCGGGATAGCGAGATGTTTGTGCGGCGCTCGGGTCAGGACTGGTTCAATGTGACGGTCCTCGCAGACAAATTGCAGCAGGCCCACGTCACCGATTACGAAGATGGCATCTGGAGCTTTGGTGTCATGCCCCTGGAGCGAACACCTTTTCTTAAAGGTGGTGTAGCGCCCGATTTCGAACTTGCCGATCGCGACGGCAAACTTGTCAAGCTATCTGATTTCCGTGGTAAGAAGGTACTCCTGCTTACCTGGGCGTCGTGGTGAGGATGTAGATTAGACGTGCCCGTGTGGCAGGCAATCTACGAAGAACTCAAGACTAACGATTTCGAAATAATCTCCGTCGCCCAGGATTCGGGTGGCGAAGCGGCAGCCGGCCCAATCTTCGACGCGGCCAATGTCAGCTATACGGCGATTATCGATGTGAATCATCACATCAGCGCGCTGTACAACCTGGTGAATGTTCCTTCGGGAGTCTGGATCGACGAAGAAGGCAGAGTAGTCCGGATTAACGAAGGCACTTATGCTAAGAATCACGGCAGCTTCGGCACCGATGAATATGCGCCCATCGTTCGGGATTGGGCAATAAATGGCGCCAATAGCCCCTACGTATGGGATAAGGACCAGGTGCTGGGACATATTTTCCAGCGCACAGAGGACGCAGAAAGAGCGCAGCCAGCTTTCTTGTTGGGCACGCACTACTTCACCCACGAAAACGAGGAAAAGGCAGAGTATTACTGGACCACGGCGCAGGAACTGGACCCGGATAGCTGGAACTATCTGCGCCAGGACCTGCTCTACGAGGAAGGCGGATCGGCCGGACCCGAATGGCGCGCAAGACGGACCGCTGAAGAGGGTCGAGGCGAGACCTACTATGCCCCACTGGAGATTGAGGAGCAGGCCAATAGGTAGGCTCCTTCCACGAGCATAAGCGGGTTAAATAAAAAGGGTCGCAACAATGCGACCCTTTTTTATTTCCGGCCGGGAATAAACGGCCAGTTCACCCTGCTTTCACAGGGGTTTGGGTCAATCTTACTGGCGAGTACCGGTTACGCCGAAGGCACCAAAATCACTGTCGAATTCACCTTCAATTGAATCGCCTTCGACCGTGCCACTGAATTCCAGCACCAGGATCTGGCCTTGCGCATCGACTTCTGCCGTGAATGTGACCATGTTGCCATCGTAGACGATGCCATCGATCGGCGCTTCACCGAGGGCATCGGCTGCCATGGTGCCAGTGCCATCTTCATTAAGTGTCAAGACAGCTGGGAGTGCGCCCAGGGGGGTATTCATCTCAACGCCCCATACACCTACGGCGGGAGGAGGCTCACCCGCAGCACAACCAACCAAAGTAGCCAAGGAAAGCACTAACAGACCGCTCATTAATTTTTTCATGTTCAACTCCACCCTTAATGTAAACTCTTATTGTCCAAACCGCCAAATAACGAAAGTCTAAGCTTGCCTTCTTGCCCTGACAGCTTTCGCCCCAAATCCCGCTTATTGGGAGTTGCCTCAATCGTGAAACAGATGGCCTATTGTCCGGTTAATAGCGGTGCAGTCAACCGAAATAATCCTGTATCTGGCCCGGTTGGTCCCAAAAGCTCGCCATGTCATGAAGCTTAGGGGATTTTCCAGGCGGTGAGCCAGCGTTGATTCTTTCTTTCGAAGCCCAGGGATTTCACGACTTCCCTCTCGATCCCGGCCATATGAGCGACCCCATAGAATATGCTGATGGTGCGTTGACGGGGTTCCTTCAGCGTGTCGGTCAACACTTCGATTGCGACCCGATTCCGCTCACCCAGCAAGGTGATTTGCTGCTCCAGTTCTGGGCCTAGCACAATACCACCACTGTAACTCAGCTCCTCGGCAAACAAATACTTGAAGGCACTGGTCTGGTCGTCTGCGGCAAGCGCGCTAAACAGCGAGAACATATTCAATGCAGACACCGAGGCATTAGCGGTTCCCTGTCTCTGATCGCTGGCTATCTGCGCGAGTGCCAAACTCAGAAACATGGAGAAAAAATTCTCGCCCTTAGCTTGCATGATCTTCCGTAACTGAGTTGGGCTGAGATCGGCGTGGCGAAAGTTATTGGCACTGTAGTCAATCTGTTCGAGCTGAAAGCTCACATCCAGAAAACTGGCCAGGGCAGATTGGATGAAGCCCAGCGCCGAGTCGCCGTCGCTAAGCACATCGGGAGATGGTCTCTCATTTGCCTCTGCAACCAGTTCGTAGAGAACAGAATCCTGGCTAGCGAAATACTCATTAAGGCCGGCGTAGTATTCCGCATCTGCGATGTGAACGGCAGCCACCAACTCGATAACGACACCATCGGGATTCTGATAGCGAGTTATTGCGGTTTGTAGTTCTCCCTGCCAGGGCTCGGCTCCGGCGACGAAGCGAATCCAGCCGACGGCTTCATCATCGGATTGCCCATTTACCCCCGTCGCGGGGATTGCGGCGATCAGACAGAAAGCAACAACCCTGGCAGCAAAACAATTAAACACAGAAGTAAATACGCTTAGGTTCATAAAATTAGTCAGCTATCCATCGAAAACAACTGGGACACGCCGTTCATCCAGCGCTGTCCTGATCACCCGATGAGTTATCAGCCCCAGGCGATTTGCAGAATCTCCATGACCTGTTGCGCCGATTCCAGGCGCCGGGGATTATTCCTAACCACAGGATGTTTGATCGCCCGTTCCGCAATAGCCGGCAACTGATCAGATTGCACCTTGAGCTGCTGCAATGTGGTGGGCAAATCGAGGCCCGCGATCAAGTTTCTAACTGCATCTGCCGCGCTCTGACCGGGATGACCCAAGGCATCGGCAATAGCTCTCTGGTGCCGGCTATTATTTTTAGAATTCCATTCCAGAACAGCGGGCAGCATGACACAGGAAGTGTGCCCATGGGGCACGCCGCACAGACTACCAAGAATGTAACCAATACCGTGGCTGCCCCCATGGGCGACGGTGCCGAGTCCACAGCAAGCTAACCACACCGCCTGCTGATTGAGGCTGCGGGCGCCCAGATCATCGGGGTTGTTTTTAGTTTGTGGCAGGGATTCGGCGAACAGGCGCATGGCGTGCAGGAAGTGCCCATCCAGAAATGCATGGGAATCGACAGAGCAGTAACCTTCGACGGCATGATCGAGGGAACGAATCGCGGTGGACAACCACAGCCACTCCGGTGTATGCACCGAAAGTGCCGGATCGTAGATGATATGTTGGGGGCACAGATCGATGCCCCAATAGCCTTCCTTTGCAGATTTTTCCGTATCCAGTACGCCGGCATTATTACTGAACTCGGCTCCGGACAAGGTAGTTGGTACGGCGATCTGTCGAATTTTCGAGGGCTTGGAGAACAGGCTGTAGTCGCCGGCTTTGGGACCCCGGCTGCCATCAGCGAGTTGTGCGTATTGCAATAGCTGTGTTTCGGTGTGAATGTCCTGGTCGATTGCCAGCTGCACCACTTTGCAGGCGTCAATGATTGACCCCCCTCCCAGGGCTATCAGCACATCGGCATCCGCGTCAGCTGCGGCCTTTAATGCCGTTAGCACATCGGACCTCGGAGTATGGGCGCCAATTTCTGTAAAAATCCCGGCGTAACGATCACCGAGAGCATCCTGTAAGGCCTGGAATTCCCCGGTCGCCTGACTCAAGGTCTTGGATGCCACCAGAAACACACGCCCCGTGCCCATCAATTTCACCAGACCAGGCAGTACCGATGTCACTGCCGCACCACTGCTAACTGACTCGAGGGCACTGTAATTAAACTGGATTGATTCCAGCTCCAGGGACTTGTTCATAAACTCCGACTCGCTCTCTGTGCTGTGGTTTTTCTGAGCCTGCAACTATACCTATTGCTATCCGACAAATCTTAAAAACAAGGATTCAGTGACGGAGCCAGGGCTTTGCCGCTTTCCCAGGAGAGCAGATTGCGCTGAGAGCTCGCCTCACTAATGGCAAAATTTCGTGTTGATGCGGGTATTGGCCTGCTATATTCTTCATCCAGACATCCGAGTCTGGATAGCCGGTGCCTATCCAGTATCTTCGGTTCGAATCGAGACATGCATCGAGAGGATTGGCAATGGCAACTTTTAAGGTAAATGGGATTGAGCAGAATCTGGATGTAGAGCCAGAAATGCCTCTACTGTGGGCTCTCAGAGACGAGCTGGGCATGACCGGCACCAAGTTCGGTTGTGGCATAGCCTCCTGCGGCGCCTGCACGGTGCATGTAAACGGCCGTGCCGTGCGCAGCTGTACCACCCCGGTGAGCGCGGTGGAAGGACAGGACATAACCACCATCGAAGGCCTTGCCGGTATGGCGGCAGGCGCGAATACTTCGGCGCCGAGCCTGACTGCGGTGCAGCAGGCCTGGATAGATCACCAGGTGCCACAGTGCGGCTACTGCCAATCCGGCATGATCATGGCCGCCTCCGCGCTGCTGGCTTCGAATCCGAATCCCAGCGATGCGGAAATCGACAGCAACATCACCAATGTTTGCCGTTGCGGCTCCTACCCCCGGGTACGCAAAGCCATTCGTTCACTGGCGACGGCCTAAGGGCAGAGGAGACTATCCATGAAAAAAATAAGCAGAAGACGTTTCCTGATCACCTCGGCCTTGGTTGGCGGTGGTGTATTGATTGGCTACTCGGCGACCCGACCCAGCAGACACCGACTGGCGAACACCGAATTGGCGCAAGGCGGCGAGCACTATGTCACCTCTCTCCTGAAGATAGAAGCCGACAATACGGTCACCGTCTACGTGCCCCATTCCGAAATGGGACAGGGCGTGCACACCTCGCTGTCCATGATGGCTGCCGATGAGCTCGATGCCGATTGGGAGTTGGTCAATATCGAACAGGCGCCGGCGATCGATCTGTTCGCCAATGGCGATATAATTAAGGGCTTCGCCAGTGAATTCGGCGTGCCAAGCTTTCTCGAAGGCCTGACTAGTGTCAGCGCCATAAAGGTTGCGGAACTGATGAATATGCAGATCACCGGCGGCAGTTCTTCGGTGCGTTTCACCGGTGAATTTGGCATGCGCACCGCGGGCGCCGCGGCACGACAAATGCTTATCGAGTGTGCCGCAACCCGCTGGGGTGTGGCTGCGGACGAATGTACGACGCAGTTGAGCCACGTGCACCACAATGCCAGTGGTCGCTCTCTGGCTTATGGCGAGTTGGCGGCCGAAGCTGCGCTGCTGGAACCGCCTGAAGACCCAGTATTGAAAGATCCTTCCCAGTTCAACATCATGGGCAAGGCAATCTCCCGTGTTGATATCCCCGCCAAGGTCGATGGCTCTGCCATCTATGGTCTCGATGCGAAACCCGCTGGCATGTTATACGCCGCAATCAGGTTCGCACCAGTATTTGGCACCAAGCTGGTTTCTGTCGATGCCGGTGATGCCCTCAACCGCCGTGGCATCAAACGCATCGTCGAGTTAGAAGATTCGGTCGCCGTGGTTGCTGACAGCTACTGGCGCGCCAAGGAAGCGCTGAAACTGGTTTCCTCGGTATTCGAGACATCTGCTAACGACAACACGTCCAGCGCCGATATTTATGCTGGCTTCGAGCGCAGTCTTGCCGACGAAAATGGCAGCAAGGTTATTGAAGAAGGTGATACTGAGGCGGCGATGGAATTGGCCGCAGATGTGATCGAGGGAAATTACCGGGTCCCCTATCTTGCCCACGCCGCCATGGAACCCATGAATTGCACGGTGCATATTCATGACGACAAGGTGGACGTGTGGACCAGTACCCAGGATGCCCTGGGCATCAAGGCCAGGGTGGCAAAAATTGCCGGCATCGCCGAAGACGATGCGACTTTTCATCACAGTTACCTGGGTGGTGGTTTCGGTCGACGCCTGCCGTTCAACTGGAATGTTATCGATCACGCCACCCTCATCGCCAAAGAATTCGATGTGCCGGTGAAAACCGTGTTGAGTCGTGAAGATGATATGCAGCAGGACTACTATCGACCCGCAGTTGCCAGTAATTTCAAGGCAGCGTTCGACGCAGAAGGCAATGTACTTGCGTGGCACAACCGCTTTACCGGCCCGGTACAGACACCGGGTGCATCACATATTCCCTATGCGATTATCAATCAGTCCATTCGCGTGGTCGATGGTGACACCCATGTGCCAATCGCGGCCTGGCGTAGCGTGGATCATTCGCAACAAACCTTCTTTACCGAATCCTTTGTGGATGAGATCGCCCATCGTGCCGGCAAGAACCCCTACCAGTTCCGCATGGAACTGTTACAGCAGCACCCTCGTCATCGCAAGGTGCTGGAGGTGGCGGCTGAGGCTGCGGGCTATGGCCAGAACCTGCCCGAGGGCCACGCGCTTGGTATTGCCGTACAGGAAAGCTTTGGCAGCATCGTCGCCGAAATTGCGGAAGTGTCTATCGGCGCCGACAATCAGCCCGTCGTACACAAGGTAACCTGTGCCATCGACTGTGGCTGGGCGGTGAATCCCGACACGGTGGAAGCCCAGGTAGAGAGCGGCATTATCTTTGGCTTAACCGCCGCGATGTATGGTGAGATCACCATCGAAAACGGCCGGGTAGCCCAGAATAATTTTCCTGACTACGAGATGGTGCGGATGGCGACTTCACCGGAAATCGAAGTGCATATCGTCGAATCCGGAGAAGCACTGGGCGGACTGGGTGAACCTGCAACGCCGCCTATCGCCGCAGCCGTGACCAACGCGATCTATATTCTGACTGGACAGCGAGTGCGGGAATTGCCGATTAAGAACCACGATTTTTCTCGCGTCAATCCTTTAGCCCAGGTTTAAGAGCTGGAGTAAAACCGGGAGCTGCGATGCTCCCTGTTTTACTCCAGATAACGGGGGACACTAATAACTCCCTCGCTGGCAGTACCGACAATCATCAGGGAATTAGTTTTCGAGACCACATCCGGGCCGCTACATTACTGCCTGCCGTGGCGCCACCGGCAAGGAACAATGTCTCTTCAATGATGGCGGCAGCCGGAGAAGACAGTGGCATCGGCAGGCTGCCGATCACTTGCCAGTGGCCGCCTGCGCTCAGCCTGAGAATATCCGCGTCTGTAGATTTCGTCCCGCCTGCCGGAGTCGTGTGCCCGCCGAGCATGTAGATTTGATTGCCGTGCACGAAGGTCGCCCCCTCGGCGTGGGAGTGCCCTTTGGGTAGAGAGGGTCCGCTACTCCAGGAGCTGGTTTGGGGATCGTATATGTCTACCCGGGGCTGATCGAGTTGCATGCTATCGTGATGGAACTGGCCGCCGATGGCGTAGATTTTCCCTTCGAGAACCACGGTTGAGAACTGATTGCGCGGTACCGGCATGGGCACAGATTCCGTCCATCTGGCCGAGCCCTGTGTCCATGCATCCAGATCCAGTATCCAGTGATCACTGGAATCCGTATCCCGATCTGCCATGAGTCCCCCGAAAAAATGCAACTTGCGGCCGACCAGAGCCAGGCCTCCACCCGCCCTGGGCGCGGGCAGCAAGGGTGCCGCCGTGTAGCGGTCCTTGTCGATGTCGTAGTTCCAAACTTCGGCGATCGTATGGCCCTTGTAGCCATCCTTAAAACCGCCGGCAAACCAGACCGTCCTGCCGTCGAGCACCATGTTCATGTGCGTGATTGCGCTGGGCAGATCTTGAATCCTGGTCCAGCTGTTGTCGCCGGGATCAAAAACCTCGGAGCGTTTGCTCGATACCACCCCCAGCGTGTAACCGCCGAATACAAAAAGTTTGTTGTCCAGCACCACGGTGCCGGGCTCCCACTTGCCAAGGGGCATATCAGGCAGCACTTGCCAGGCACCTTCATCCTGAGCCAGCGCACCCTGTCCCCACGGTAGTCCCCACGGGGCTACCACCAGGGTTCCGATGCAGAGCACTGCCAAGAGAATCCAGCGGATGCGACCGTGGGCTGTGGTTAATACTTTCATCATCTGTCTCCAGTTCCAATGAAGCCGTGAAAAACACATGGTGCAGTTCAGTCTATCTATCTATTGGGCGCAATAGCATGGCTAACGGCTTACAAAGAAAAAATACCATTATCTGTTACTGCCAAAATACGCTCTAATAAATTTAGAGACTTTCCGGAATCGAGGTAGTACCCATTGACGCGCGCCCAGCCCGATTATTTTGCTGGCAAGTAATATCACGATTGCAGCGCTCGGGAAATCGAATTCGGATTGATCACATCGGCTGTGCTCCAAAAATAGAGACTAGAGCAGGAGATCTAATGCAGACCAGGTTTAAGAAACGACTAATACCACCCCCGATTGCAGCATTCGCTACAACCATGATTCTTGCCCATTCGTCTTTCATCCCATCGGTATATGCCCAGGCCACAGCTGGGAAAACCGTCAGCTACACCGAAACCCAGGCAGTTGCCGGCAAGCTTATCTACGACGTTAGTTGCGCAAGTTGCCATGGTGTGAATTTGGAAGGTGCGGCGGTAGTTCCAAACTTGTCGGGAGATGGATTTGCCGTGAAATGGAGCGGCGCGCCTGTCGCCGAGCTAGCCACGAAGCTACGGCAAATGCCGCCGGGTGGTGGCGGATTGAATGAGCAGGCCTACGAGGAACTAGCTGCCTATATTCTGGCCTTTAACGGGGTAGCCGCCAACTCGAATACACCACCAATCCAGCTAGGCTTGCAATCCGGATATTTGTTACCCGACATGACGGATGGGAGACGAGTTGCCATCGTCAGCGAAATCGCAGCTGGCGCCGCTGCGGTGCTTGAAAAGCTTAGCCCCGTAAGCGATGAGATGCTCAATAATCCCCCTGCCGAAGATTGGTTGTTATGGCAGCGCAGCTATGACAACCAGGGCTACTCCCCCCTGGATCAGATCGATCGAGCAAACGTAGCCGACTTACGGCTGAGTTGGCGCATGCCGCTGCAGGCTGGAGACAATAACCCCGGGCCCATCATCCATGATGGTGTCATGTTTTTCTTTACCTTTCCTGACACCGTGCTGGCCATCGATGCCATTAATGGCGCGTTGCTGTGGCGTTACCAACACGAATCGGATGTTCGCGCCAGCCAGAAAAAAGGTATCGCACTACACGGCGACAAGGTTTTCGTCCCCACTTCTGATCTGCATGTGCTGGCGCTGAGTGCAAAAACCGGTGAGCTGATCTGGGATCACGAGATCGAAACCGAGGTGGGGCTGAGTGGCTATAATCTGAGATCTGCGCCATTTGTTGTTGGCGACAAGGTAATGCAGGGAATCACTTCCCTGCGCATCGCCAAGGGTGGTTGGATTATAGCCCTCGACATCGAAACCGGAGAGGCAGAATGGCGATTCAATACCATACCGCGGCCTGGTGAGCCGGGAGGTAATAGCTGGAATGGATTGCCTATTGAAGAGCGGAGCGGCGGCTCGGTCTGGAATGCGGGCGCCTTTGATAGGGAACTTAATCTCGCCTATTTTGGTGTGGCACCGACCTACGATACCGGGCCACTATTGTATCCGGTAGATATCGATGGCATTAACAACGATGCCCTGTACACGAATGCCACTATTGCCCTTAATCCGGAGTCGGGTGAACTGGTGTGGTATTACCAGCACCTGGCGAATGACCAGTGGGACCTGGACTGGGCATTCGAAAGACAGATCATTACGATTCCCTATGGGGGCCAGACCCGGAAGGCGGTAGTGAATTTGGGCAAGCTCGGCATCCTGGATGCACTGGATGCGGCAAGCGGTGAATATCTGTTCTCCATGGATATGGGCTTGCAGAACGTGGTTTCCGCCATCGACCCGCTTACCGGTTACAAGACCATTAATCCCGAGACGATTCCAAACCCAGAGCAGACCCGACTCATTTGCTCCACTCACTATGGCTCCAAGAGCTGGCCGCCCTCGGCTTTTAACCCTCGAACCAATCGACTCTATGTCTCTCTCAATGAAGGTTGTATCGAAGCCGGTCCAGAAGGCTACGAACTACTGACCTCCGGTGTCCGCCTGGCTGCGGCCCTGAACCCTGATAGCAACGGCAATATGGGAAGAATTCAGGCCCTGGATTTGGGACAGCAGCAATTCGCCTGGCGCTATCGTCAACCGAGTCCGATAATCAGTTCCATCATGGCAACCGCCGGCGGATTAATATTTGCCGGCGATCTGAATAGGATATTAAGGGCCTTCGATGAAGAGACCGGTGAGATACTCTGGGAAACTACGCTCGACGATGTGCCGAGCTCTACTATTGTCACCTATGCAGTCGATGGCATCCAGTATCTGGCTGTTGCGGTGGGTCAGACTTCCTACTATGTAAACGACTGGAGCCGGATGTATGACCTGTTCGCCGAACAGGAAGGCATGCCGATCAACGATTCACCAAAAGGCGGCGCGGCTATTTGGGTGTTTTCGTTGCCACCAAGGAAAAATTAACGGCTTTCGCAGGCGACTATGGAAATTGAATTTCGAAGCACCGGGGCGAGCCTAGGATGATAGTGATCGACAAATTGAGATAGCCTTTGTCGTTCCCATACTCCAGTACGCCTCCTATGACCGCCTATTCTCTGTCTTCACCATCGATTCCTTTGATAAACGTGCTCACGCCCATAGCTTGCCTGCCCAGTAATTCGGTGAACGCATTACCGTCTCCGGTGTTGCCCAGTTCAAGCATCGCCAGAGTTTCTCGGCATAAGGGGCTGACAGGAATATAGTCACCCACCGCTGCCGCCATGCGAACAAATAAGCCTGGCACCGGAATATGTAATGCTTTCCCCTTATCTTGCTGGCTTCGATAACTGTCCAGCATGCTGCGCATAGTGACGACTTCGCTGCCGACTACATTCATGCGTAAATTCTCGGCGTCAGGCTGCGCTATCCAGTTTGCGACTGCTGTTGCCAGGTCTCGAATATGCACCGGTTGCATTTCCTGCATTCCACCCATAGGTAGAAAATGACCCGGTAAAGAAGCCTGCAGGCGGAACATTTTGGCGCTGGCTCCGTTTTCACCATAGACAAGCGAAGGTCTTAGGTTCAGCCAGTTCACTTTGTCGGATAGTGAGAACAACGTATCTTCCGCCGCTTTTTTGGTCTGGAAATATACGGTAGCCAAACCACTATCGACGCCGAGGGCAGAAATATTGATGATTCTTTTGACGCCGGTTTCTTCACAGGCCTTAAACAGGCCGCAGGCGCTTCATGATGTAAAAGCTTCATCGGTGTCTTTGCCGTATCGCGCAACACGCCAACTGCATTAACCACTACATCTATGCCATCGAGACGTTTGCTCCAGTATCCCAACTCTGTGGCATCCAGATAATCAACTGCGATGTGATTAGCTTCTGTCGGACGGCGAACGCCTCCAATGCAGGTATGCCCCTTCTGCAGCAAAACTTCCATGATAGCGCCACCCACAAAGCCCGTTGCTCCACAAATGAGTACATTCATAACGCCTTCCTCAAGTTTCTGTTATTTCTGTCAAAACAGAAATAACCAATCGCAAAAAAATCTTGCCTATTTTGAACGAATCAAATTCTGAATTTTCGCGCCAAGTTTCATTATTTTCATCAAGGTCTTAGGTTCCAGCCTTAACATTTCGTCTCCCCAGCTTGAAAGAGATTCCATTAATACCAGTGTGTCCTTAATGCGCTTTCTGGTTGCGCTGTCTTCTTTGTCTATATCGGGGCTGGCAAGGCATTCTTTTAGAACGGCTACGGTAGGGTCGAACTCGCGCTCTTTACGCTCTCTAACCACCACTTTAAATAATTCCCAGACATCGGTGGATGTTTCAAAATGGTCACGCCTGTCACCCAGCACATGAGTGACTTTAATCAGATTCCAGCTCTGTAATTCCTTTAGACTGTTGCTGACATTAGACCTGGCCACTGCCAGTGTCTCTACTATTTCTTCGGCATGAAGTGGTTTACCCGCCAGGTAGAGCAGGGCATGGGTTTGGGCAACTGTTCTGTTCACTCCCCATTTGGAGCCCATTTTACCCCAGTGAAGAACAAAGCGTTGTGCTACCGGATTTAGTTTCATGGCACCAATATACCTATTTCAGTAATTTCTGTCAATACAGAAATTACTGAAATATTCATTTGTATAGGTGGTAATTCTGCGCTGAGAGAAAAGGCAGTGTGAATCCTGGGGACGCCTGCGACTTAGCAACTTACGGTATTCCGCTACATACTGGATATTTCGCAATAAATAGGGGTCAGAGTAAAACTACTGTATTTTTACTCTGACCCCATTTATCCTCTGACCCCATTTATCAGCGAATGTTCTCAGCGATACCGTTGAGCGTTGACGCTAAGCCTTGGTAACGCGTACGGGTAATTCCGCTGTAACTACCTGCTTCTTCGGCCAAATTTTCCGCCAAATCTTCGAGAGCATTGGCGGCACGCCGACTATTGCCGTTGCCACCATCCAATAGGGATTGGGCAGTATCCAATGCCGCGTTTAATTCAATGGCCAAATTGCTGGGGATGTTGTTATCGCGCTGCAATTGGTCGAGATAGGCGCGAGCTACTACGGGTACATCGGGCCAGACAATGATCTTCTGAGTCTGGGCGTTTACGATGCCATTGAGTTCGGGTAGCGAAGCCGCAGCGATCTCGTTCTCGGTGAGAAAGTCACTGACTTGCAACCTGAACACATCTAAGCCTCGGGAAATCTCGGTGCCAAAAATATGACCGTTGTACCAATAGGTTGACCAATAGCCCCCGGTAATTAATTCCTCAGTATCGATCGGTCCACGATCAAAATAGGCGATCTCTACCGGGTTGTAGGAATCGGTGAAATCCATCACCGAGACTCCTCCCTGATACCAGGCCTGCACGAAAAGATCGCGGCCGGGCACCGGGATCATAGAGCCATTATGGGCGACACAGTTCTCTGTGTCTGATTGCGGCGCCGACATCTTGTAGTGGCTACGGAACTGTAGCTTGCCGTCGACGATGTCATAGATGGCATCGGCTCCCCAGTTCAATGGATCTTGCGCACGGCAGCGGGGTCGACCACCGCCACCCCATTCGTCGGTGAAGATCACCTTATCGCCGCGGTTATTGAAGGTTGCAGAGTGCCAATAAGCAAAGCCCGGATCTATGACCTGGTCCAGGCGCTCGGGGTTGATCGGATCGGAAATGTCCAGCAAAATGCCATTGCCGGAACAGGCACCGGCGGCCAGACCGATATCGGGAAAAGTGGTGATGTCGTGGCACTGGTTAGTCTCTCTGGTGGTCTGAGTGTCTTCACCGTGGTCGCCACCGTCCCACAAGCCAGCCAGTGTGCCGGAATCAGGATCGGCGAAAATAAAAGGTCGGTTCACAATACGCGCATCCTGGGGACGGTCCACGGGAATCTCTATCACTTCGATGCGGAACAGTGCCGAATTCGAATCTTCGAAGGGAGAATCACTGGAACAATCGGCCAGTTCTTCGTCATCACGCACGCCACTAGTACCCGAGACATAGACATAGATATTACCGTCTGCGTTGGCATCGGATACGACAGTGTGGGTATGGGAGCCGCGGCAGGTCTGCACCGCGCCCACTTGTACAGGGTTGGTGAAGTCGCTGACATCAAAAATACGGATGCCCTTCACGCGCTGTTGGCTGACCGGTTCCGGCACCCCTTCGAGACCGCAATCCAGTCTTCCACGAGCTTCCTGCACGGACATGATTAGCAGGTTGCCCACTAGTGACACGTCACCTTGACCACCGGGACACACCACCGATGCAATATGCTTAGGCGCCGCCGGGTCGCTGATGTCGTAGGTATTGAAGCCGTGATAGTTGCCTGCCACTAAGTAGTTGCCGGCAAACAACAGGTCGGTATTGGAAAATCTTAGCAGCGCCGGACGGGGGTCATCATTTTCATCTTCCTCTTCGTCCTCAGTAGGCGTTTCCGGTGCCTGTCCGTTGGCCGTCGCCAATTCTTCTTCTATCTCCTGCAGTCGTCGCGCCGAGAGACCGGAGGGTCGGTCAGGGTCGAAGAATCCGGGCGGTTTTGGCAGCGAGGCGATGACTTGCATATTCAGGGCAGCCTCACCTGCGTCACGGAAGCCGGCTGCTAACCCAACCCGAGGGTCAGGATTGAGGCTGGCTAGCACGATGTCCATGCGTTCGATCTCTGAGGTCTGATCGGAGGTCACATCGGAGGTGAATTCATACAACAGCGGGTCCTGAGCGGAACCTTGCTGGTCTAGAAGCTCTTCCACCATGTCCAACGCCCCCTGGTGGTGTTGAATCATACCCTCCAGATAGAGTCGGTCGAATGCAGCGCCTGCGGAATCTTCCAGTTCTGCCATCTGTTCCGCCCTCAGCATGCCGGGCATCATTTCAAATCCATCGCGATGGTGGGCCATCTGATCTGGCACATCGATATCGCGCTCTTCAAGCCAGCCCTGCATCATGCCAATCTCATCATCCTGTGACAGGGTGATGCGCTGGGCCACTGCCAGCACCATGTCATTATTGCTGCGACCCTCTGCCAAGGCGGACATCTCTTTCGCCTGGGCGTGATGAGGAATCATGCCCTGTAAAAACTGAATATCACCCAGCGAGTATTGAATATTGGCCAGGTCGGATGCCTCTTCGGCACTGATCACGCGACTAGGCTGACCCGGCGCACCGGGTTGAATGATGGGCACCTGAGCCAGAGCCGAATTGACGGTAACTAATAAAATGACGGCACAGGCCATCAAGCAGCTTACATAGGGCGAGGTAATCGACAGCGTTTTCAATTGAATTCTCCGCTAATCCTTTTTGAGAGTGGGCTCGGGTTTGAGCTCGAATGTGTAGGCACCATTGTACCCATGGACCAGGGCGGTTGGGCAAGTGGGAATTGTGGGACTGGGCAACTACACAATGCCTTAGTTCGGCAGTGCATACGCAATCAATTGCGGTGCCGCTTCAGTTAGCACCGCGACCACGATGTACTGCCTCCCCTCATACTCGTAGCTCATCGGCGCAGCACGGGCAGCAGCCGGCAGCGGTATGGAAGCCAGTTCAGCGCCTGTGGCTTTATCTCTGGCTACCAATAATGCACCGTCGCTGTAGTTTTGGGCATGAACCAACAGGGTAGGCGTCACCAGGATCGGGTTGCGACCACCCCCGCCCATGGGTGGCAGATCGATGCCCTCTAACGCCGGGTGATTCTCGTCGCGGGGAAACCTGTCACCATTCGGCACCTGCCAGACGATGTCGCCGCTGTTCATATCGATGGCGGTGATGGTGGCATAGGGTGGTTTTAGAATCGGCAGTCCCTGGGGACCGCGTATGCCGGAGTTGGAGATGCGCCGGTAAGTGAGGGTGGATTGCGCCGGATCGGTCTCTACCATGATCGGTACCGTGATTGAATCGGACGAGGGAATGTAGATGATAGCGGTGGTCGGATCGACGCTGGCGCCCATCCAGTTGGCACCGCCTCCGGCACTGGGTCGGATGACGGTACCGCGATTACCACCTCGAACCGTGAGCGTAGTGGGCGTGTACAGCGGCCCGTAGGTGTACTCGCTGACAATCTCTATGGCTTCGGCCCGCAACTCGGGAGTGAAGTCGATAAGATCGTCGATGCTCAGGCCCTGCTTTTCGAAAGCCGGTGGCCTGGTTGGAAACGGCTGGGTCGGAGACAGGCGCTCACCGGGAATGGTCGGCGCTTGCGGTACTTGTCTTTCTTCGAGCAGCCACACCGGTTCACCGGTTGCACGGTCGAAGGTGTACACAAACCCCTGCTTGGTGACCTGAGCCACCGCCTTGATGTCCCTGCCGGCGACGGTGATGTCGATTAGATTGGGTGCGGCAGGGGGATCGTAGTCCCAGATGCCGTGATGAATCATCTGAAAATGCCACCTGCGTTCACCGGTTTGTGCATCGACGGCGACCAGGCTCTGACTGAACAGGTTATCCCCGGGGCGGTTGCCGCCCCAGAAATCGTCGGTGGGTGCTTCCACCGGCAAGTACACCAATCCCAGCTCAGGGTCGGCGCTCATCATCGACCAGACACCCGTATTGCCGGTGCGGCGCCAGGATTCTTCTCCCCAGCTCTCGACGCCAAACTCTCCGGCCAGGGGTATGGTATGGAAAGTCCACAAGGTTTCCCCCGTGCGAATATCGAAACCCCGTACCCACATGGGGGGCCGCTCTCGCATCAGCGGACGTGCCTGAGTGATCTGGGACGTCACCAGAATATCGCCGATGACGATAGGTGGGGAGACCACGGAGACCGGCTGCGCACCGAGGTAGTCCAAGTCGCCACGGGTGGCGCGGGGAATGCCGATACTGAGATCCACCCTGCCACCATTGAAATCGGGATCGGGCAGGCCGGTGTTGGCGTCCAGCGACAGCAGATAACCATCGTTGGTGGCGGCGAGAATGCGCTCCTCCTCGCCGTCGCTCCAGTAAGCCACGCCACGGCTGTGATATCCGATGATGTTAATCGGCGGACCGGACAGGTAGACCTCCGGATTGTGAGTCCACAGCGTCTCACCGGTGGCTGCATCAATTGCCG